>ULWP01009303.1_pt1 | contig 40265 bp, 18 predicted proteins | sample 1960461 | NCBI WGS metagenome assembly ULWP01 (sample SAMEA4835815, study PRJEB28245) | human gut metagenome | biome: gut microbiome; material: fecal sample | place: Denmark | collected 2008
CGCTCGTCATATTCTGGTCAAGACAGACACGAACATCGCGCATAACATCGTGAATGTTGTAAATCATGGCTTATGAATTTATGCGTCTGCGTTGTTGTCGCCGTCTTCCTCGGCGGCAGAGAAGCCGTTGCCCACAAAGACAACGCCGTGCTCGGCGGCTGCTTTCTGTGCGGCGTTGCGGGAGCGGACTTTGTAGGAAGATATGCCGAAGTTCTGCTGCAGGTAGTCCTGCGCATCCTGCAGACACGTTACCTCGACCTCCTTAAGCCCGGCGGCGGGTGTCTCTGCGGCGGCGTTGCTTTCGTCTGCGCTCCCTGCGGGTTCGTCCTTGGCTGGCGTTTCCTGCGCGGGGGCGATGGCTGCACGGGGGTTGGGGGTTGCCATGCGGGGATGGTTCCCCGGCACTTCCTGCGTCATTATCGGGATAATGAAGCCGTTGCGGAACTCCTTGGAGTTCTCTATGACGAATTGGGTGATTGGGTCTTTGGTGACAAAATAGGCGGGCTGCGCTCCGCTCGGCGAGGACGTGCCGCCTGTGAAGGAAACAGCAACCTCTATGTTGCCTGCCTTTACCTTTCCGTGCCACTCGGTTAATTCGGGGACTCCGTATGTTTTTACTTTCATGATTTCTTGGTTTTACGAAACAGGGACGGACGGCAATGTTTCGCGTCCGTCCCTGCGGTTACGTTGAATGGTTGATATTACTCTGCGGAAATAGCACCGTAGAATTTCGTCCAGCCTCCGGCGTTGGAGTTGGCTGTGGCCGAGTATTTGTAGGCTTCGCCGCTCTCCACGTTCACGGTCTGTGCTGTAGTCTTGCCGTCGCTCCCGGTCACTGTCAGCGTGAGCGACTGTGCGAAGACGTAAATCACGCCGTCTTCAAGGTCGTCAGCTGCAGGAGCGGTTGCGCTGCTCCACAGCAGGAACTTGTCGGCGTTGGGCGCGGTCTCGTCATTGTCATCGTTCTCGCCGTCAACCCAGATGTGGCAGTTGCCTTTGAGGCCGAGAGCGTCCGAAACGAGTACGCCGTTGCGGGTTGCCTCTTCGCCCTCAACGTCCTCGGTGTAGTTGGACTCTCCTTTGCGGACATAGTGGACGAGACGGTCTTCGCCGATGATGATGCCGGAGTTCTGATAGCCGCAGTCGTCAAGGGTGTCCTCAAGTTTAATCTCGAGTTCACCGAACAGGCAGGAAAGTTTGGTGACCTTCCAGCCGAGACGCTCGTTGGTGTAGGGCATCATCTTGACCTCGGGGTGCTTCGACCAATCAATCAGCTGGAGTGCCTGACCGAGGTTCTGGCCCACGAGGAAGATGCCGCTCTTGGGCTTGTCTGCGCCGCCGTAGTAGGTCTTGATGAGCGCCATGATGTCTTCGAAAGTCCAGCCGCCGTTGTGCTTGATTTCGCGCTTCACCTGCCAGCGGACGCCGTTGGTGGTGTAAGACCATTGGTCATCGCCCATGGACGAGCGGACGAGCATCTTGTTCTGCTGCGAGATGAGAAGGGTGCGGTTGCCCGCGGCCTTGAATTCGCGCAGCTGCGCCTCGGCCTTGACTGCTTCATCGTAGGGGATTTCCATGTTCTGGTCGGCCAGATACTTGGAGACGATGCTTGTCATGCCGCGCTTCTGCAGGTAGAGGTCATCGGGCACGGGGATAACGGTGTTCGGGTCAACCCATTTCTGAGTCTCGTAGAGCGCGTTGCCCATGCGGACGAGCTTCGTTCCGGCGGCGATTACGTTGGTGTTGCTGGCGGCGGGGCTGGACGATGTGGGCAGACTGCCGTATTGGTCGGTCACTGCCTGCTTGACGCCGTTGGTCGCTACGCAGGTGATGGTGTCATCGTTGTTGACGCTCTTGACGAACAGCTGCAGCGGGCGGCGCGTCTTCACGTTGCCCGTGCCCGTGACGTAGTTGTAGCCTTTAACGCCTTTGACCATGAGTGTGTCATAAGCGCGGATTTTCCCCTTGTCGGCGTTGACCAGGGTGATGTTGTTGCCGCTGACGGATGCAACGGTGACGATGGGTGTGCCCTGGTCGATTGCGTAGTGTTTGACTTCCATGGATTTCACGTTCACACGCTTTGCCATCAGCATAAGCTGCATGAGGGCATTCTGGTCGCGCTCAAACATGAAAATCCTCTTGTCTACTTCGGGCAATACCAGTTCGCCCATGCCGCCGCTGGCGTTCTGCACACCCGAAACCGTGGTGGGAGCACCACCAATGTGGGTTTCAAGACCTGCAGTTCCTGTTCCCATAGCGGGCTTTACGTCCACGGGAGTGCTGGCACTGCCCGTGTTGGGAGTCTGTGTGGTTGTTACTGTCTCCATGTTGTCTTGGGATTTATTGTTAATTATAAATTTGCTGTTTAGCCTATACTCTGCTTCACAAGTTTAGGATTGTTGGTTGCTTTCCCGGCTTCCATGAGCGAGGACACCGTGGTGCATACGCCGCCGAGATGCGTCCTCAGTCCGGCAGTGCCCTTGGCAGGTTCAATTGCCTTGGTGGCGGGTGGAAATTCGACCTTGATACTCATGGTTATTTGGCGGCATCAGCCATGTCGAAAATGTTCATGGGTTTGCGCTCTTTAGCAGCCGGGGCATTGTTCGCTCCCGCGAGAGTGGGAGTGCCATCGCCGCGGCTGGGCTTCCGCAACTGCGCCTCTGCGCGGGTGTTCTTGCCGCTGATTTCTCCCTGCTCTCTTGCAGTGGCCATGTCTGCGTCATGATTTATAGCCTTGAGAACCATGTCAATGGTCTCGGGCTTGATGATGCCGAGCACTGCGTCATTGGTGATTTCCTTGACGAGGTCGGCTGCTTGGTCTATCTGCTCGTCAGTAAGCCCGAGTTCGGTCTGTTTCTGTTCAAGCATGGCGAGAGTGGCCTTCATGTTCTTCTCCCACTGTTCTTCAAGTCCTTTCTGCTTGGCCATGCGTTCAACATACTCCTTGTTGCTCTTGGCAAACTCGTCCATCTTGGAGGGGTCATCGAGCATCTCCTTGACACCGTCAATGCCGATGCGGTTGATAAGCGACACCCACGGGTCTTTGCCCTGCGCCATGTCGGTAATGAACTGAGCGCTGCGGCCATCACGATTGAACATGTCGGTCAGTTTGCTCTCGCGCTCTTTGTAGCCAGCCAGCTGACTGTCGTATTCGTCATAATCGTCATTAATCTGGCCGAATAACGCCTCGTCATCAGCATACTCTCGGTCGGGGTATTTCTTTTTCAGACGCTCGCCGAATTGGTCTCGTCTGCTCTTAACTTGCTTTTCCTCAGCCATGTTGAATTTTATATTGGGTTGGGTGTAACATTTTATTGGCAAAGATAAGCACCCATTTTCGGGCGGTATCTTTATCTTTTGAGTTAGATTGTGTAAATTTGCATTGGGCAGAACCTCAAAACATTATGCAATGAAGTCGTTTGGTAGCATACTCTCCTTTACCCGCGAACGGAATGCCGCACTGCTAAAGGCATACCGGGAGCAAGTCAATGCTGCCGACTTCATCCGGCTCAACGAAATCGGAGAGAAAATTGTCAATTCTCCCGCTCCGCGCTTCTGGGTTTCGGAGGAACGTGCCGCCGCGGTGGTATCGTCCATCATGCGCGGTAAACCCATATTAGACACCATGCGCCCGACAAAGCGCGAGATGTTTCTTGAAATACACCGCAGGGTCGTAGCCCTCAAAGAGCAACACCCCGATTGGACACTCTGCGCCTTGGTGCTAAAGGTCGTTAATTCTCCTGCTCCAAAGTTCTACATGGAGCCGTCATCCGCTCTTGAACGTCTGTTCAAAATCCGCAATGGTTGGTACGAAAATGGCAAAGGAAAGTGTAATTTATGACATAATCGCCGAAAATGACAGTCGCCGCGATAATATGTTTTCTCGCTTCAACCCTATTACAGGAGAGGGGTCGGTGGGCGAGCGCGTCCTTGTTTGCCTTGAAGATTTCCCGCTGAAAAAGATGTGGTTGCCCGTGCGGATGCTTGATAACAATTTCATCAAGGAGTTAATCAAGCAAAAGGGCATTGACGGTTTGCTGCGTAATGTCATGGTCGTTAAAGACCCCGAACCCGAAGACCGCGAGGCTGTGATAGACCGTTTTATTCGTGTCCGCAATCTGCACGACTTCCCGTTTTGGTCGGCAACCTTTGTGTATATTAAGAATAAAGAGCCGGGGCAGCCCGACTGCCTTTTTCGTCTCACATATCCTCAACGCCGATTTGTTGAAATGCTTGAGGAAATGCGCCTCGCTGGTAAGCCTATCCGTATAATTCTGCTGAAGGCTCGTCAGTGGGGCGGCTCTACTACGTCCCAACTCTATATGGCGTGGCTTCAGCTTGTGCATCGCACAGGTCTCAACTCTCTTATTGTCTCCAACTTCAACAAAGGTTCGGAGACTATCAAGGGTATGTTTAAGCGCATGATTGATGCTTACCCTATATCCATGCTGCATGAGGTCGGCGAGGTGTATGCCGAAAACGAGGATAAACTTGTTGGCGTAGGTCGCTCCGGCCTCACCCAGCTTGTGCCACAACGCAACGCCACAATATCAATCGGTTCTGCCGAGTCGCCGGACTCCTGTCGTGGCGGCGACTACGCTTTGGTGCATTTGTCGGAGGTCGGCCTTTGGAAAGCAACAGACGGTAAGAAGCCCGAGGACATTGTGCGCTCGGCGTGCTCCGGCGTGCTCTTTCGTCCGTACACGATGATTGTCTATGAGAGCACGGCTAATGGTGTCGGCAACTTCTTCCACCGCGAATACTCTGCCGCCAAAGACCCGAAAATCAAATCGCAGTTCACGCCGCTTTTCGTTTCGTGGTTCGACATTGAGATGTACCAGATACCTTTCGCCAACAAGAAGGAGTTGGTGGAGTTTGCCGAAAGCCTATACAACAACCGGGATAACGCTGCCGCCGTCTCCGACCGTGAGGAAAGCGGCAAATACTTATGGTGGCTGTGGGAAATCGGCGCAACGCTGGAGGGCATACATTGGTATGTTGAGGAACGTGCCAAATATAGCAATCACGGCTCTATGGCTTCCGAATATCCATCTGACGATATAGAGGCGTTTGTCAATTCCGGCGCAGCTATCTTCGACAAGTATGCCGTAGAAAAATTACGGCCAGCCGCCAAACAGCCGCCAAGATATATCGGCGAGGTTACTGCCTACGGCGATGAGGGAGAGGACGCACTGAAAGACCTGCATTTTGTATCTGACAAGCAGGGCTTGTTATGGGTGTGGAACTTGCCCGACCCGATAAGCCCGAACGACACGGAGGAGGTAACAGACCGCTATCTGACTGTCGTGGATATTGGTGGCCGCTCGCATACTGCGGACTGGTCTGTAATCGTTGTGTTTGACCGTCTGTTGATGTTGGACGGAGATAAACCCGCCGTGGTGGCGCAGTGGTACGGACATATTGATATGGACTTGTTGGCGTGGAAAGCGGCGCAGATTGCGGCGTTCTATGACAACTCCCTGCTCGTTATTGAGTCCAATACCTTGGAGACCCACGACCGGGAGCGAGACGTGGACGGCGACCAATCCAATGCAATCCTAAATCAGATTAAGGACATATATCCTAACCTCTATGCCCGCAAGCAGTCAGAGGATGCCATCATGCAGGGATTACCCGTGCGCTATGGTTTCCACACCAATGTTGCTACGAAACCCATGATTATATCCACGCTCGTCAAGGTCGTCCGCGAAGGACTGTATGTAGAACGCGATGAGCGGTGTGTTGATGAGTATCTAAATTACGAGAAGAAGCCCAATGGCTCTTTCGGCGCGAAAGCGGGAGAGCATGATGACTTGCTGATGACACGCGCAATCGGTCTGCACATCTGTTTCTACGAAATGGAGTTGCCGCAGGTCGTGGAACGTTGCGACAACTCCCTAAAGTATTCGCCGAGAATTGTGTCGGCGGCTTCATTCTGATGTTTATGCAGATTGCAGCTGCCCGGGCATCGCGCCGTGCAGCTGGTTCACTGCTTCCATGTTTGCGCCCTGCTGGGCCTGTGCCAGCAGTTGCGGCGATACGCCTTCGGGCACTTGACCCTGCTCCAACTGTTCTTTCTGCGACTGTATGCTCTGCAGCAGTTCGTCCGCAAATGGGAAATTACCAGCCTGCAGCAGCTGTTCAAGCGAGATTGCTTGCTGCTGATACAACTGCATGAGGAAATCGTTTGCCATAGCGCGATACGCCGGAGTTGCGGTGCTCGGCACAATGCTGAGGTCAAATTCAACATCGCGTATCTTCCGTGGGTCGTATTCAACCTGTGCGCTAGCGCGTCCTGCAATGTTGAAGACGCGCTTCTGGTCGTAGAACTGCTGAATGTTCTTAACATCCTTATAGGCTGCATCGCGCACGAATTCGCTGAATGTGTCAAGCAGGTCAAGGAGTGAGGTGGTGGCGTTCTGTGTCTGCTGATTGTAGAGGGCGGCACTCATACCTGCGTAGCCGGGTTTGCCCTGCAATGCGCCGTTCACTCCGCTTATGTCTTCAAAGAATTTCAGCTGCAGGTTCAGCAGCTCATTGATACCGATGTTGGTTGAGTTGCTTGATACCTGCCTCGGTATTTCGCGGCTCTTGCTCGGAGTATAGACGATAACGCCGTCAAGCCTGCTCCATGTGTCGGCAAAGTCTTCGGGCGACATTCCTTTGGGAATACAGTCGCTCGGCACAAGAAGCACACCCTTGGCCGTGCTTTTCATTATCCAATCGTAGAGGGTAATGAGGCGGTTGGTATATCGCTGCTGGTCTATCACGTCAGCCACAAAACTATGTACCTCTCCATCTATGAAAGGGTAGGCTTTGAAAACGTATGGGTGGCCTTTGTGCTCGTAGGGCGTTTCTCCCTCGCTGAGTATGTCGCCAAACGGAGTGAGGTAGTAATAATACCAATAGGAGTCCATAAACCACTCGGCGCGGATTAGGGGCACTTCTTCCTGCGGTATGCCCATGGACGCGCCCTGCATGATGCGCCGGGCGTTTTCTTCCACAACCATCTCGTTGTAGTCTTCAGTGTCTATCTTGAAAACATCGCCGTTGTTGTAGTCATGACACCAATAGCGCGGCTTTGTTTCCTTGCGCCATACCTCAATGACACGGCAGCGGCTCTCATCGCGCGGAATAAGGAAATCAACTTCGGGGCTGTCGGATGCCGTTCCGAACTGCTTCCAATATTGGGTAAAGGCATTCTTCTCTCTTGCCATGCGGTATATCTCCGCGAGTTTGGCGTAATCAGACGGGCTTTTGGCAAACTCATGGCATACGTCTTCAAAACTTACGTCATGCACCTCGCCCACGCAGCTGCAGTCCCATGTGCGGAAGTCGCGCATATTGTTGTCAATAAAGAAATTGTTCGGCTGCACATATTCAGTCCAACAATCTTCCTTGTCGTTCATGCGGCCAAACCACTTGCGGTGCACAATCATGCCGGAAATAAGAAATTCCTCCATGGTGCGGGCATAGACCTCTGTCATTCGGTTCAGCTGCATATTGTACTGCAATACGGTTGACATGGTCTCTGCAAGTTTCTGTTCGTCTCGGTCGCGGGCATAACAGGTCGGTTCGGTCGCCTGACCGCGATACACGCCTATGACATTTCGCACAAGACGGCGAATGAGATTATTCTTCAATGGTATGTGCCCCTGCTTCTTGATATATTCCTCCTCGGTCATCTTCTTGCCATTGACGCAGACAATGTCGCTCCATTGGTCGCCGTAGGTATAACGCTTGCAGCGTTCTCGCTCTTGACGGAAACGCCACATATTCTGGTAAAGGTTCTGCGCTTGCAGCAACACGTCAGTTGCCCGGCGCATATCATCGCAACGGCTACGCTCGCGGGCAACGCTATCCATGTCGGTAACGCTGGCGGGCTTCACTTGACTCAATCTGTTAAGTTTTATCATATCGCGGTGTATGAATTTGTGTCGGTGGCAAAGTTACTCACCACCGACACAATAATAACTTTATCTCTTGACTCCCTGCGCTTGCTGTCGCAGAGTTGTGTACTTTGCCGAGAAGCCGTTCATCAGAGTTGTCAGTTCCGATATTGAACTTTGCTGCGCCTCCGGGGTCTCGGCTTGCAGAGCCTTGACCATTCCTGCGCGGTACTCCTTTATGGTCTCGTTCAGCAGCGCGGCCTCCTCGGGCGTTTTGCTCTGCAGGAGCATCGTAGACATCTTGCTGAGTTGTTTGTCAAGTGCTCCGAACTGACGATACACAACGAGGTCGGGGTCTTTCTGCAACTCTGCAAAGGCTTGCGCGGCGGCTACATAGTCGGTCTTTGCCAATGCCCGTGCATCTGTCATGCGCTGCGAGATAGCTTTGTATCGTGCCTCATAGTCAGCGTAGGCTTCTGCAACTGCTTTGTCACTCTGGCCTTCCATGCGCTCCTTAATCTTGGTCCCGGCGGCATCCTTGTATTTGTCGAGGCGTTCCTCGTCTCCCCACGACCATGGGGCAAAAGGAGTGCCGCGCTTAACCTTGTATTCGGCGTAACGCCGTGCGAGCTGTTCCGGCGTGAGTTTGCTTGTCTCCTCTCCGCTAAGTCCGACCTCGTCAAAATACATCTTGTCAATCTGACTCTGCGGAACTTGCAGGACACGCATAACAAAGATTGCTGCTTCGTGGCTTAACGCGGGGTCATCGCCGCAAGCATCAGTAATGGCTACGGCTGCATCTGTGATGCTCTGCGGGTTCATGCCGATGCCGGACTGCACAATCAAGTTGATAATGTCGTTGACGGCTTCGGCGTTCTTGCCGCCGATGAATTTGTTGGCAATCGTGTTTATATCGCTTGCCAGCGGCATATCCTTGCTGAGTTTGTTCCAATTCCATTCACCGCTCGCCCACATATTGCCGAAGCTGCTCATCACGTCACCGCCGGTCAGACCTTCGACACTGCCGAAATAGGCATGAGTGAAGGCATCATCCCACATCTTATATTTCTCAAGAAGGAGGGCGCCGAATATGATGTAAGGCAGATACGGGCCGAGATTCCACAACCATTCAAGTATATAGCCGAATGTAGCGACACGCAGGGCATCTTTTTTGAGCTGTCTGCGGAAACGTTTCTTGGCTGCGCCCTGTGCTTGGTCGCGCTCGGAATCGGTGGCGGTGTCGGGGTCAACGTCCCAATCGCGGAGTATCTGCTTAGTCATAAACTCAATGCTCTTGGCCTGTTGACCGGGCGTAAGGTTGCGTTTGAGATTGCGCATAGCGTCAAACTCCTGTCGGGTGTACGACATGGCAGAGTTGCGGAATACGGTAAACAGGGTGCTTAACCAATCCTTATCAACCTGCATCGTTGACAGAAAAGGCGACTCTGTGGACTGCTGCGTCTGATTGAACAGAATTGTAGCATCCTGCAAGGCTCGTTTCTCGGCTGCGTCAGTAGGATAAGCCTCCTTGAGATATTGCTTCAGTCTGGTTTCATACATGGCTCTTGCACCGATGCTGACCGTTACGGCATCCACAAATGCATTAGGGGTCATACCGATGCGTGAGGATATTTCCATGATACGGCTGCGCCACATCTTCCAATCCATATCTGATTTGAGAAGTCGCGGGTCGCCACTGATGCGCGAGTGCCAACGCTCACGGAATATCGGCATATTCTCCAGACACCACTTGAAATCACCATAGGGATTAGCGATGCTTTTTGCTATGGCGGACGTGCTTACCTCGGGAATGTAAGCAGGTGCGGAAAGCAATTGTTTCAATGCCGTGTACATTCGGAAGCTGACCTTTGCGGCGGTTACACCTTTTGCGAGGTTGACCGCGCTCTTGTTGAGCTTCGATACAGGAGGACGGTATTCACCTGCGGCCATAAGGCACAGGTCGTTGAAATTCTCCCACAGATTACGGCCTCCACCATAGACTGTTGTCATGTTGATAACTTGGTTGCGGAAACGCTTGTATGTGCGCAGGGTGTTGAGGTCCCTGTTCCATTCGGCGTATGCGCTCCAATGCTCCATCTGTGTAATGTGGTCGAGTATCACGCTCAGTGCGTCTGCTCCTGTAATATCGAGGGCGAGATTGTTCACACGGCGTTTGATGATGCTGCCGGTCTTGGTGGTGATGCCGTCCGGGCGGTTCTGCTGATTGACATCTTCTTCCTTGTCAACTCTGGCATTGGCCAAAATCTTCAACGGGAAGTAGTTCTCAATCGCGGCCATGGATGCGCCGAACATACGCTTGTGGGTTTCGTTGTACTCGTTGCGGGTGTCAACAAGGAATTCATCTTGCAGCCAATCGCCGATAGCCTTGAAACGAGGGTCGAGGAAGTTTTCCATTCTGGTAATATCGTCCTCGGTGATACCCATACGGCGCAGCTTCATACGTCCGTCCGTCATTTTGTCAACCATGTAGATGTAGAGTAGATTGCCCTGTGTCAGTTCATGGTCGCGCATTTCTCCACCGTCCCAGAATGAAACGGTAGCCTTCGGCATCTTTGCTTCCATTCTGATGAGATTGCCCCATGTCTTGCCCTTGCCGAACAATTCAGCGGCTTTCTCGTCCAGACGTGCGAATTTTTCTTTGACACCGAGTAACTCCTTGTTGCGGCAATCTACCCAACCGCGCATGAAGCGGTTCCACAGGTAGCCCTCACCGTTGGCACTCTTGTTGCCGAATACGCGGAGTATCTGGTCAAATGTGCCCAGGGGAGCGAACAGGAACTGAACGAAACCATTGTTGACAAACTTGTCTTTCCAATTGTCCTTATGGTGTTCGTTGGTCGGCCTCCCCTCCATATCAGAGTTGGCGTTGTGGTGTATCTCATTCACGCGGGCTTTCTCTGCCTCGCGGAATGCCTTGGCGTTCTCAATGCTTTCACGCAGGGAGTCGGACAGACGGCCCACGAGATTGAAATACGCCTCGGTGCGGTCAATTTTATTCTTGCGAATAGCGTCCTCGGTGGCCTCCACAAACTGCTTATAGGCATCATCAGTCATGCGTCCGGCATCCTTGTCTTCCTTGGCAATCTTGATACTGTCGCGCAGAGCTTTCTCGTCCGCTTTGCTTGCGGCGATATTCTGCACATAGTCAAGAGCCATATTAAGCCCGGCGTATTCAAGTGCGGCTTGGTCGGCAATGGTCTGGTCGGGGTCGCTCATGCGGTTCAGTGCTTCGGCAATCCTATTGGCGATGTCGTCTTCGGTCAGCCCCATGGCTTTCTTAACGACTTCCAATGTGCGCTGGCCGTCCACGTCAAGTGCACCCTGCACCTCAACGCCGCGGGCATCAACCTTACTACCTCGGATGGTGAGCAGTTTGCGCAGGGTTGCCTCGCCGTTGCGCAACTGATTGTTGACCATGATGTCCATAATCTTCTGCACACTCTCCTTGACGGCGGTATGGCCTACGGCGTTCTTGACTGCCGAGATGAGACGTTGCATTTCGCCGGAGGTCATGTCAGAGAGATAACCGTTCTGCATGAGGATGCGGGCGAGGTCGGCAACGCGCTTAACGGTCGCCTGGTCGTAACGCTTCTGTGCTGCCATTGCGCGGCGCAGGGAGGTGAGGTTACCGCCAATCGCCCGCATGGCATCGTTACGCAGAGTGAGGTCGCCACTCTGATTGTTGCTCAAGCGGATGGCTGCGTTTGTAATGCGCTCCTCAAAACCGATGCTCTGGTCGTTCCAGATGTCGCCTGTCTCGCCGTCTCGGAAGCGATACTCATAGGTCGGTTCTTCGGCTAAACCGCTCTCATCCAAAAGTTTTTTGCCCGCATCATAGGATTTCTCAACATTTTCAAGTAACTTTGTAGTCCCAAGAGCACCATTCCGAATTGAGGATGCGTTCTCTTGAACTCCATTGGAGTTGTTGGAAGTCATTGCCAAAGGTTGGCCGCTACCGTTATCGGTACTTGCCGAGGGCGCTTCCAGCAACTCTATTTTTGTTACCTCAAAGCTATGCGGAGTGTTTGGGCGATTGTCATCAACAAATTCTTCCATTGTAGTCTTCACCCGATATATCTTGCCGTCAATCTCTGCCGCGCCATAGAAGCGGTGGATTAAAGCGGCGTTGTTTACTCCGTTCTCGGGCTTGCGCTGGCCGTCAGCACCCTTCTTGTAGTCGGGGTGTATTTCGGCTTCAATGCTTTCGCTGATGATTTCGGGGAGCTTGGTGAGGGCAGCAAGATGCACGCCAAGGTTTTCACTTCGGCCTACTGCGGAAACAGATAATTGCTTTTCAACCTTGTTTTTGGATATGCTGTACTCAAATTCTTCTCCGCGGCTATCGGTGGCGGTATGGAGTCCAACGAGGTGAGCCTTAGCCCACGCTTCGGCTTGCTTGATGGGCTTATCGCCGCTGAACGGATGCTGACCTACGCGCACAATCCGTACCTCTCCATCATTGAGACCCGGCGTAACAATGCCTTTCTCGCGGATAGCACGGTCGCGGGTAGACTCAAACTCCCGCTTACTGCGGCTCATTGCGCGGGCACGTTTCTCGCTTTCGGTCGGTTCGGGTTTGGTCTTATCATTCAAGCCCAATTCCTCACGCTTCACGGCATCACGCGCCATGTCAACGTAGTCTCCTTTGGAGCGCAGACGTTCATGGCTGCGCCACAGTATGTAGCGCAACTCATTGTCGCCGAGTTTTACCCACTTCGGGAGTTTCAGAGAGCCGAGGAATTTGTTGATGGCTTCGAGCACTTTCTTCTTGAGTTTCTTCCAAAGACCGCGCTCGGCCTTGGTAAAGTCCTCAAAACCTTTTTCACTCATACGTCCGAACATTTCATCCACGGCTACGCGGCGGTGATAGTCGTGTTCCTTGGCAGGGTCGTTCATGAAGCGGCGGGTGGTTTCCTCGTCAATCTTCTGTTTCAGTTCGTCCTCAAGGTGGTCGTAGATTTCATCGCAGAAGGCATCATAGTTGTCTTTGCCAATCATCTCACGCAGTCCCTTGTGGGCTACAACCTCATGGAAGACACTCTCTGCAACGTCTTCAACATCGGCATTGTTGGGAACGACAACAACGACTTCACCCGTCCTAACGTCATAGAAACCCTTATGGCGGCGCATGGCTGCTTGTATTTCGGGGTTCTCATGAGTCAACTCATTCACATCGGTAACGATGCGAATTGGGGTGTTGAATTTCTTTGACAGCCTTTCCGCATATTCCTGCTTGGCCTCCGGCGATGTCTGACGCTTCTCTGCCTCGCGGGCATTGATGCGCTCAATCTCGCGGTCGGTAATGTATTCGGCTTTGCCAAAGTCAGTCTTATCACCGACAGTGCCTGTGGCTTCTTCGCTGATTTCCACACCCAGACGCTCCAACTCGGCGCAAACCTGCGGAGTAACCACGTTGTACGGAATTGCAACGTCTGTTCCAGCGAGCTGTTCCGCAATTTTCTGAGCGACTTCGCGGTTGGTGAGGATGCGCACAGGCTTGTCGTAACGAGAGAGGATGACACGGCGCGGTCTGCCGACTGCGGCCAGCTGACCGCTGACAGTACCGCTGTGCCACGACATTTCACCAACAGAGTTTTTAGCGTACTGTGCGCGGTAAGGATTTGACAATTCGCTCTCGGGTATTTCCACCTCTACCGTTACGAGGTTCGGGCGAATGTATGCAGACGAGAATTGGTCGTTGATAACACCGCGCGATGTGTGGATGTAGGGGTTGTAGGAAATGTCGGAGAGAGTGCCTTTGCCGAGACCTTTGTTGAGCGTGATGTATCCCACCTCAACGCCATCATCGCCAATGCGAGTCTTCTTGACGATTTCGGGGTGTTCCTCGCTCTGTTCGGGCACACCGAGTTTGATTTCCGGGGTTTCCACGCCGTTGACCTTGGTAGCCATGGGCGAATAGAGTTTGCCGTCAATCAGCTGCATGGTGCGGTAAACTTTCACGGTCTTACCCTCGGCGAACTCCGAAAGCACACCCTCGTCTTCCACTTCGCGGAAACGCAGGTCGGGTGCACCGTAGTCGCTGCCCGGCTCACGAAGCAAACCATCATCGATGGCACTCCTTGTATGGTTGCCCATCACACTCACCACATCCAGCAGCCGGGTCTTGCCGACATTATCCATTTCGGTTTTGACTCTCTGCCATGCGGTGCTTGCTCCTGCGGTCATTTCAAAATCACCATAGAGTATTGCACTTTCGCCGCCCAGTTGTATGACACGCTCGGAGATGTAGCGTGCAACCTCACGCGGATTACTGCTTATCTCGGTGAACGGCGTGTGGATATTGCCTACAATGCGGTTTGCGCGAGTAAGGATAAGGAATGACACCTTGGCACGGTCGCCCATGCGCTGTGAGTTGAGGAACGATGCTACATCGTATGAACCTTTAACAAGCGGCTGCGACATCGGGTCGTAATCGGGAGCGAATATCTGCTTGTCAAGGGTATATACTTTCAGCTGATGCTCCTTGGCGGGGGTACGCTTAACACCTACATCCGTATTGTTGCTTGTGTCGAACGTGCCATATCTGCCTGTCTTGAGGTTGATGATAACGCCCAATACAGGAACATCGCACATTGACTCAACCGCTCTGAGCACCTGTATATCCTGCGTTGAGCATTTGAGTTGGCCGCTCGGGTGGTTGTGTACGAAATAGACTTGGTCGGGCTTAATGCGGCTATAAGCAAGAGAGGCGGTCGGCACATCTACCATGGTGGCACTGAACGTGCCCATGCCGAGTTCTATGACGGTGGGCTTGCCGTTCTTCACATATACCACAAATGAGTGCTCCTTGGCTGCATCTTCAAGAGCGGAGAAGATGAAAGCAACATCGTCTGCACTCTTTATCCGTGCGCCGGAGGTGAAACTGAACGACTTGTTCTCTGTGAACTGACGCTCAACAAGACTGAACTCTCCCTCGGCGGCATTTAGTCCACCAATGTTGGAGGTTGTAATGGGGGTATCTTTCTTCCGTTGTACTCCTGCTCGTCCGGCCCCGCTATCAGCTGCTCCGTCTTCGGGTTCGGATACGGCGTAGGCTTCGGGGTTGGCCGAGTTGTAGCGGACTGTTTTGCCATCTTGTGTTTCATAACTATTCGCAAATTTACTGCTTTTTTCTGGATTATACGCAGGGGTAGGCTCTCCGGCTTCTTCAGTCTCGGAGTCTTCCTCTGTATATTCGATATTGGCAGCGGCTTCAACTTCCTTATCCATGTCGGCATATTTGGCCTCCTTTTCTTCCATCTCCTTCTTCATCAGCTCCTCGTATTCCGCGAGTTTTTCTTCTGCCTTTTCGAGTGCCTCGGCATCTTTGAACGGCTGACCGTCACGCTTGGAGATGGCTTCAAATTCAGCGTTGTTGCGCTCAAGGTAGTTCTCGGCATGAGCAATGCGCTCGCGGAAATCCTTGCCGCTGACAACATTCTCCATGATGTCCAGAACTGCATTCTTGATGGCGTTGCCTCTTACCGGCATTGCATCAATACCGAGTTCGGGGCATGAGTATGTCATTTTGGCGGGGGCCGTTGCAAACAGGTCGCCCTGCTGATGCTTCATTTCCTTTGTGATTTCGGTATGAATTTTGAAATCGAAACCTCCTACGGAGATTGTGATGTCGCTCGTGGCGGGGCGTGACGAGTAGCCGGATGTGCGCACCTCCTCCTGCATGGCGGCTTTCTTTTTGTTCTGCTCGGTGAAGAAGTCCTCCATGCTCTCAACGGATGGGAATGAGAGTCTGCCTACGGTGATGTCGCCTATTGTTGCGGCCTCAACCTTTTCCAGATAACCCTTGTTGTCGGCAATGCGCTTCTCGGCCTCACGGTTCTGTCCTGCAATCTGACGCTTGCGGTTGTGGATATAGGTCTGGTCGGCCTTCCAATTCTTTTCTGCCGCTCTCAGCTTACGAACTTCCTTCTCGATTTGGTTCTTAAGCATGGCATATTCGGAGCCGGAGAGCTGTGCGGTGATGTCGCCGAACAGGTCTTGGTCCTCCTCCAATGTGCGGTTTTCCATGGAGTTTGCCATGAGCTGTTTGCCGTTCATAATGCTGTCGGCAATCGCACCTTTGGTTTTCAGACGTTGGTAGGCCGTAACATCAAGGCTGTCCTCAACACCGAAACGTAGTATACGCACAGGAAGTCCCCATGTGTTGTGCAGGTTGCCCTGTCGCAGAATACGTCCGTTGCGCTGTGTGTAGTCCATCGGTCGATTGGGGGCATCGAGGTGTATCAGAGTGTGGAGGCGTTCTTGGATGTTCACGCCTGTACCGAGTGTGAACGTACTGCCCATGATGACGCGAACCTCGCCGGAGTTGACTTTGTCGAAGATTTCAAGTTTCTTCTTCACGGTCATGCCCGATTTCATAACAACAACCTGTTCCTCCGGCACACCGGCGGCAATAAGTTTCTTGCGGATGTCCTCATAGAGATTGAAGCCGGAGGCTTTATTCTGGTAGTTGTCGGCGAAGATAGCCACTGTTCCCTTATAGTCTTTGGTTTCTTCAAGGGAGCGGAGCGTCTGGCGCACGGCTTCGTTGGTCTTGCTTTTGGGGTCGTCCTCGGCATCGGACTGTACGAGACGTGCATCTACGGCGGCGGCTTTGGCAATGCCGTACATCACGAGGGGTATGTGGCTATTCTCCTTCTTCTCCTTGCCGGTCATGTCCTCGTACCTCTTGAGTTCATCCTTGACAAACTTCATGATAGAGCGGAGTGCGCGTGTCTGGGGCAGGAAGATGTCTTGTGCTTTGCCTCCCTCCATCTGCGGTATCTTGTCACTCACGCCTCCAGCCTCGCGCGTCAGCACGGTGTCGGCCACGGTGGACCATATACGCACAAGTTCGGGGAGGTTGAAATAACCGGCAAAACGGTTCACCTCGTCATACTTGCCGTTGGTCTTGAATTCCAGCATCTGCTGAATGTTGCCGAAGTTGCGGACAAAATCATCGAAGTAGAAGATGTCATACTCCTTCATCACGTCAGCCGGGATGAGGTAGCGCATGAACGTCCATATCTCTGCGGCGGTGTTGGAGATAGGTGTGCCCGTGGCAAAGACCACGTTCTTGCCGCCTGTCTTCTCCAGAACAGACTGCACTTTGAGGAATACACCCTGCGACTTTTTGCTGAAAGATGGGTCAACGCCTTTCACGCCGCGCTGCATGGCGGTGGCAAAGCCGAGGTGTTTGTATTCGTGAGCCTCGTCCACAAGTACAGCATCAATGCCCATGCTGTCAAAATCTTCAATGGCATCGGTCTTGCGGTCAAGCATTTCACGCGCCTTTACCTCGGAGTTATGCCTACGCACGGCGGCTTTCTTTGCATCTTTCTCTTTCTTCTTGGTGGTCGGCGCAATAGAACCTGTTTCGTGGAGTTGTGCAATCTCTGCGCGGGCTTTCTCAATCTCGCGCTTGGCGGCATTGACAATGGGGTTTCTGCCGTTGTTGGGGTCGGCGGCTTCCATCTGCTCCAGCACAAGTTCCTTCTCGGCAATCTTGTCTTCAATGAACTTGGTCTGACGTTCAACACTGTCGGGGATGCGCTCAAATACCGACTGAGGCACGACAATCATATCCCAATCGTTGTACTTGATTTTGGCGTAGAATGCCATGCGGCCTTCCTCGTTGCGGTCGGCGTCTTCAAGCGTCAGTATCTTGGCGTTGGGATAAAGTGCCTTTGCGCTGGCTACAAACTGACCGACCGTGGCGTTCTGTACCACAATCATAGGTTTGCGGGCAGTGCCGAGGCGGCGCATCTCCATTGCCGTTGTAATAAGGGTGTAGGTCTTACCTGTTCCGACCTCGTGAGCCAACAGAACGGGCTGCGTGGTCGCACGGATGACGGCCTTGGCTTGGTGGGGACGCAGCTGGAACGGATCGCCGTTTACAACGGTTGCAGCGCCGCCGAAGTGCGAGGGGACAAAGTCATCGGGAATGGTCTTGGTCACGGAATTGTTGAACTTCTCGTTATACTTCTCCTCCATGCGCATAGACAGAGCCGGGTCGTTCTGCATCTGCTCACGCGCCCAATCCTTAAAGTCTTGGCGTATCTCGTCAACTTTCGTTGCACAGGCGGTTGTGGCGGCGGGGTCTGTTTCGGTATGCGAGCCTCCGTCACTATCCTTAACAGTCCTGCTGACGGTGATTGTCTTGTTGGTGAGTGCGGCCTCTATGAGTTTATGGCCGGGTATGAGTATGCCAAACGCCTCACTGCGCACACCCATTTCGGTGTTCTTGGGCTTGTCGGTGTTCCACGGCTCGGCCATGTGCCATGTGCCGCCGGCATTGGTCAGTTTAACGTACAACTCGGTGCGCTCCTTGACATATCTCTCATAGAGCTGCGGTTCAATCCATGAGGAGCCAAGAGCAAACTCGATGAGGTGTGCAGGTATGTTCATAGGCACAACGGCCTCCAGAGCCTTGATGTTGGCATCATAGGCACCTCCGGCGGCTTCGTTTGCCTCTCTTGCCTGTCTCAGTTTCTCGCGCACATTGCCGCTGAGGTATTCATACGACACTTCCATCTGGCCTGTGGTCGGGTCAACAAAGCCAAGCCCGCTCTCTACAATCTCCTGCTTAACATCGTCCTGCGACTTGCCTAACTGAGTGGCAAGATATTCGGTGTCGATGCGGCCATACTTGTAGATGCTTGCGATGATGCCGTCCTTGACGTTCTTCGGGGTCGGCTCGCTCTCTTTCTCCACGACACGGCGGCTGAAGATGTCTGTCTTGCCGTAGGTCTTTATCTTTGTGCCGTCCTTGTTGCCTTTCTCGGAATAGGTTTCCAGGGCGACAATGCTTGAGAAGTCAACATCGTTGCGCAGCCATGCGAGATTGTTATTCTTGTTGAGGTTGCCATAACGCTGTACGAAGGTATCATAGGCACGATTGAGGCGGTCGAGCAACGGCTGTAACCCTGCATCATCGTCATGCTCGGTCTGATACTTAAGCACATCGGCCAATGCAGACTTGATTTCGGTGTAGTCCTTGAAACACTCCTCTTTGGTGCGTCCCTTGATTTTGTTCTTGTTGAGGGCCAGAGGAACGGCACGGCCCATTCGGGCTACGCACAGGTTGCCATCGCTGTCGGTCACCATGCTTCCTTCCTTTACACCTTCGCCCAGAGCTTCGTTGATATGCGAGGTCTGCTCGGCAACTGCTTTGCCCTGTTCCTTGCTCCAATCCATATCGGCAAGGTGCTGAACCCAAGCGGCCATTCGTGCTGCTTGGTCGGCGGTGCGGGTCGGGAACAAACCGATGGATGTAGGACGGTAGGTGTCGCCCTGCTCAAAGCCAAAGAACATTTCGCCGCCCATGTGTTCCGGGTGCTCAATGAAATAGCGGTTAATCAGCAGGGGCAGGTCTTTGGATTTGCCGTAGTCGTCTGTGTATGTTACGACCTTGGCGGGCATTACGGTGCTCACGTCAATGGCATGGGCACTGCGGCGACCGTTCACGCGCTTGCGGACAACGATGATGTCAGAAGTTGCGGCTGTGCCGCCGAATGTCTGATTGTGCATACGGAACACGCCGACAACGTCTGCATTGCCCTCCTTGCTGCCGATGAGCCAATCGCGGAGTTTCTGCGACTTGTCAAGTGTGCCGCTTGATGTGATGAAGATGCCGATGCCACCCTCACGAAGTTTGCGGACATTCTTGGCAATACAGAAGTCGTGGATGTCGCGGAACTTCTTACTGAGGTCGCTGTCACCGCTCTCGTCCATAACGTGCAAGCCTGTAACGAAAGGCACGTTGGTAATGGCGAGGTCAACACTACCGTTACGGACTTTGGTTTTCTCAAAGCCCTGCACCTCCACCTTTGCATCGGGATAGAGCAACGAGAGGATGCCGCCCGTGGTGTTGTCAATCTCAACGGCATGGATGCTTGAGCGACCGCTGATGTCGGTGGGCATAAGTCCGATAATGTTGCCGATACCTGCAGAGCCTTCAAGGATGCTGCCACCCTTGAAGCCGAGTGCCTTTGCAATATCCCACATTGCGTCAATCACGGGTGCAGGAGTGTAGTAGGCACTGTTGCGGCTCATAACCGCAGCATCGTATTCTTCGGGGGTCAGCAGCTGTCGCAGACGCTCGTTGATGGGATTGCGCTCCCATTGGTTACGAGCCTCTTTGAATGCTGCGCCCAAACCGCCCCAACCGCTGTAACGGCGAAGCACCTCCATCTCCTTGGGGGTGGCGGTCGCTCCTGCGTTCAGTAGTTTGCGGGCAAGTTCGATGGCGGCGATGTTCGCGTCAATACGCGCTTTCTCACCCTTGGGGGCATAGTCAACGCCGCGCTCGGCATGGTTGTTGTGAGTGTTCTTCGGCTCGGTTAAGCTTCGCTCGCCCTTATGTGGTTGAGATACGCTTCCGCTTCGCTGGGAGTCAGACACAGTATGCACTCCACTACGCTTAGCCACTCCTCGTCCGTCAGGTCGCTCATCTTCATGTTCTGCGCTCTCTCCCAACGGTTCATTAGGTCGCGGTTGCTGTCTCCCTCGCCCGGCTTCTTCGGCGCGAGGTTGTAAGTCAGTTTTCTCATTTGTCTTGGGTTTAGATGTGGTATTATCTTTCTGCGAAGATACTGAATTATCCTCAGTATCAAAAAGGTTGCCGAATAAATTGCCCATAGTCTGCTCCGGCTCAACGCTCGGCTTCTTGTCGGCTTTCGGCTTCTCCACCTCTCCACCTTTGTCTTCGGCGGTCGGTGCGCCAGCATGGGCAATATCGTACGGGGATATTTTGACTGTTCCCGGCTCGCCCTTTACGCCTACGATGTAATCCGTCAACCGAGGCTCGCCGCCGTTCTCCTGCTGATGGTTGGCAACTAACACAACGGCTTCGCGCCCGTCTTTCAGCGTCACCACCCCGTGGTACGCCTCATCCTTCTTGCGCGGTTCAACAGGCGTTTCAGTCGGCTGAGGCTCGGCGGGCACATCGTTGCGCACCTCGTCCTCGGGGAGAAGGTGGCGTGTGTCGCGGCGAATGTCGGCCAGCAGGTCATCATAGGTAACCTCGGCGGTGAAATGGCGGTTGGCTGTTACATAGTGGTCGCTACCAGTCGCGTTGGGGTTCTCAACGCGGAAGTAGCCGCCCGACACCTCAAGGTTGTCAGCGTAGCCATAGAACGGAATACGGCTCTTGCCACCGCGCTCTGCGGCAGGTTCAACACTGATATTGATATGGAGTTCGGCATTCTCGTTCAGCGGCAGACAAATGGAGATGTCGCCGCAAGCGGGCGCGAGGTTGCTGCGGACTGCATAGAACGTCTTCTTATTGACCTTGCCTCTGGTGGTGAGGCTTTTTATCTTGCCGATGTCAAGACCGAGGTCTTTGGCAAGCTGCTGCGTGAGCCGTGCGGCATCGTCCACAGCTTTCTTCTCGGCGGTGAGCATATAGCCGTAACTCTCATGGAACTTGCTCGGGTCGCTTGTATCGGCTTCGTAGTAGCCCAGCAGAGCCAGCTGCTCATTGACAGCCTCTAATTCTTTGTCAAGGTCAGCAATGAGTCTTTCGGCATCTTGCTCAGTTCTTGCAGACGGGAGTTGGCTTTCGACTTGACTTGCAGTAGCCTCTGCTTTGTCTGCAATAGCTTCTGTATCTGCTGATGCTTCGTCAGCTTCTTTCTTCCTTTGCTCATTTCGTTGGTCTTTGAGTGATTGAACTACTTGGTCGGTCTGCTGCTGCGAGGTCTGCTCGCTGGCAACGTGCTGCGCGGTTGCGATAATGTCTTTTGCTCCGGGCTTGTCAAAGTTATAGACATCAAAAGCCTTTACGGTCTTTCGGTCGTCCATTTCCTCATCCCAGCCCAGCTGCATGACTTCCTCCATGTTCTGCGCGGCGGCGTAGAGGGATTTGAGGTGAGGACGGATTGCATCGCCCACCTCGTCAATCATGGCCTCGGCGTAGTCGGAGAATTTGCGAAGACCACCCTTCATCATTAGGTAGGTCATGCGCGTTCCCATGCGGAGCACCTCGGCATCCATCTGTTTGGGCTGCGGCTTGCCGTAGCTTGCGGCCTCCTCCTGCGCGATTGTGTCATCGCTGCCCAGATGTGAGCGGAGGTTGTTGCGCAGGTCGTCAAACTCGGCGGCATCCTCATCGCTAATCCATCTGCGCTTCTTTGGCTTCGGAGGCTCCGTTTCAGTCGGCTTGGCGTGGTCGCTCAGTTTGGTCTCTCCCTCGGAGTAGAGGTCGGCAAAGACATCCTCAATGCTTACTTGATTGATGGGCGACTTCCGACTCTTTTTAGTGCCCGATGCTTTAGCTTCAGGTTTATTGCTCCCTTTGTCTGCTGGTTTGGGTTGTTCTGCAGGAGTTATGTCAGCAATAGAGAGCGGGGCTTCGTCTGCGATTTCATCTTCAGATTTGCCCGCAAACTCGTCCGCAAACACCCTGGCATCTTCTTGGCTGCGGAGCATCCAGCCGCCTGTTTCGCGGTCGTACCAACCTTTAACGGCCTTTGCCTTGGCGCGGAGGGTTGACATTTCCTCCTTGGATAAGTCGCGGTCAAAGGTTACGAGATATGTGTCAAGGGTCTTGCCCTGCTTGTTGGTGTACGGCTTTGGCTCAATCTTGTAGCCTTTACCGACTGTCTGATTTGCAGGGGTCTCGGGTGCGGTAGGCTTCTCCGGCTCGTCCTCCGTCTTTACTGCTTCGGCTGCTGCTCGGCTATCATCTGAAGTTCCTGTTCCACCGTCGGACGGTTCTGTTCCTGCCGGATTTTGTTCTCCGCTTGCAGGTGGTTCATTGCCTCGGAGTTCCCCTCCTTGGCCGTTTTGATTATGGAGAGCCACATCAGCACCTCCATTGGCGACATTGTTGTTTCCATTCTTTGCGGGTTGATAATCTATGCCTAATACTTTATTGACAACCTCGGCGAGGGGATATTCGGTTGTGTCGGCCTCCTCAAAGAGAGTAGCCGCCTTTTTGCCCTGCGCGAGGTCGTACATCTGGTTGAAATATGATGCGAGAGCGCTCTGCGATAAATCTGACGCTTTATACATTGCGGCCAGATGCATTGCAAAGTTACTGAAATTATCCGAAGGTGAAACGGTTTCAAACCTATCGTCAAGCGAGAGGACACGCTTGTAAGCCTCAACAGCGTTAAGACATTCCTCCAATTTCTTTGCCGAGGCAAACACGGGGTCTGTCATCAGTTCATTGTAGGCGACAATAGATGCTTGGAGTTCGGGCAGGAGTCTTCCTGTAAAAGGCGAGTCCATGTCGCGGAATGCCGTTGAGAGTATTGCGCGTTGAGCCTTGGCCGGAAGTTTGTCGAACATTTCCTCCAGCTGCTGTGAGCCGCCTTTGAATACGGCTTGGTAGAGCACTTTCTGCAGGTCGTTCTTGGCTTCGGCGGTAAGATTGCCTTTGGAGTCGAATGCGGAGCGGTGCTGTGTGCCTGTAATAGCCCCGGTCTGCGCCATCCATTTCAGAACCTCCGTGCCGTTGCGGTCAACAAGCTGGCCGAAAGACGCATCTTCATCGCCGCTGTTCAGCAGCATATTAGCAAAGGTGCGCATACCATCGCCCAATTTCTGTGCAACGTTCTTCGGCTTGATGCGCTCCACACCTCCACTCTCGGTGTCCTGTGCCGTCATCATGCCCAGACGCACGGCTTCGGCATCGTCCACGTCAAGCATGTTTACGAGAACGGGATGCTCCATATTGGCAACTGCTTCGGGGTCAAGACCGAACTGCGCGGCATTGTCAATGATGTACTGACGATACTTGCCCTGCTGTTCGGGCAGGTTGTTCTCCCATAGATAGCGGAGTGCGTCACTGCGGTTGTTGCCTTGGATGACCTCGCCGCGAGTGTTGACGGTTGGTGCGCCTGTGTAGGCGGTAGCACTGCCCGTGATTTCTTCGGGGCGAATACCCTCGGCGATTTCACGTGCTGCCATCATGGAAACCTGCTCGGCGCGGTTCTTGGGCTGTGCGTCCTCAATAAAGAACATGGGGTTGCGGTTGCCCTGTATGTGCGAGGGCTGCAGCTGTGCCGCATCAATGACAGCAACGCGGCCTTTGGGCAGGTCGTTCTGCGAGAACTTGACCTCAATCTCTTTACCTGCGACACCCTGCAACGGCTCTTGGCGCGTGAATAACTGACCTTGGAAACGGCGAGCACCACGCTTGCGGGCATTTTCGGGAGTATCAAGATGCCATTCGGGAATACCCTCAAGGGCTTCACGCTCGATGCGTTCCTGTTCCTCGCGAGCTGCTTTATCTACGGCCTCCTGCTCGGCGCGGGCTTGGGCAGCGGCTCTCGCCTCTGCTTCCTGCTGTGCGCGGATAGCATCGGAGCGGCGTTTGGATGTTCCGGCGATACGCTGCCATGTGGCGAGTTCATTCTGTGCGGCTGTGATAGCGTTCTTGCGCTGCTGTTCTGCTGCCATGAACTCGTCAAGGTCTTCGGTCGGTTTAGTCTTCGCTTTCTCGGCTTTCTTGAGCGCGGCTTCCTTGGCGGCTACCATATTGTCGGCATAGGACTGCGCCATTGCCTCATCATTAGTTTTCTCTACAAGAGCATCCCATGCCGTGTCGGTATCTGGTGCTCCGGCAAAGTTAGGTTTCCCTTTCTCGTCAAGAGGTATGCGAGAAAGCGCGGACTGCGGCTGTTCGGGCTGTGCGTTTGGCGCGGGGTTCTCTGTCTGCGGAATATTTTCGGGCGCAATGTTGCCGTTTTGTGGAATATTTTTGCCAGCGGTGTTGCCGCTTTCGGGAACGTTGGGAACGTTTTCGGAGTTCGCGGGAACGTTTTCGGCAGAATTGGGAACAGTACCAGGTATTGCATCTTCGGCGGGCTGCGGCGCAGGGTTCGCCATTCCTTGACGTTCCTGCTGAACGTGCTCGTAACCGTCAAGCATACCGCGCCCGAAGTCGGTGAGGTTTCCAAGATTGCGGAGGTTGTCAATCTCCTGCGCCAGCTTTTCATCACTCATGGCAGCAGCATCGCGCAAACCTGCATCGCGCCCGTTGTCGTATTCAACAACATTCGCTCCACCTGCGGCGGGCTGTTCTTCGGTCTTGGGAGCGTCCGGGGTATAATCTGTGAGGACGGCATCAAGTTCCTCGTCAGAGGCATAGAGCAATTTGTCCGTCTGTCCCTCAAGGTAGTATTCGTGTCTGCCATCCTCATCAATGTAGCCCGTGAGCACACCGCGGCTCTCTGAGCCGTCTGCATTCCTCACCTTAATTATACCAGATGTATATTTGGGTGCGTCTGCGGCGAGGTCTGCAGGGGAAGCAGGTTCGGACGAAACATCAGCAGGAGCGGCTTCCATACTATCTTCGGGATAGTCCTCGTATGTGAGAATAGCTTCCGGCGACACCACTTCTTCTTTGCCCGTTTGAATGTCACGAATGACAATAGTGCGGTCGCTCCGCTCGTTGTCAATCATCGTGCCGTCATCAGTCATGACAACACGACCGTCAATAACTTCAACTTGGCGGTCTTGATATTTCATAGTCGCCCTGCCAACTGCTTTCTTTGGTGCATCGGGGTCGGGCGCGGGCTGGTGAGGGTCTATGTCATTAGGAGAACCGGGTTGCTCAAACCGAGGGTCAATTGGTTCTGACGGGTCCGTAAAGTCGCTGAAGGGGTCGTCTGGTCTCTCGTCAGAGAGACGTTTTTGATTAGTGATGTCCTCGGCTTCAACATCCGTTACATCGTTGGGGCGCTCCTTTGCTTTGTCGGGGATAAGGGCATCCAAATACTCATTGACGGCCGACAGCTCGGCTTGTGTGCGGCGGTTTGCGTCCTTACGAATGGCAGCGTCTATGTCAACGCCGTATTTCTCGTTGATGCTGCCACGCATAATATCCGTAACTTCGGTTTCCTTGAAGTCGCCCATGGCTTTAACCACCTTCCCGAGAATATTCTGCTGTGCCTCGTTGAACTGCTTGTCGCCGCCACGGAGGTGGTTGCGCCGTGCTTCCTCGCAGGTGCGGTAAACCTCCACCATGTCCCAACCGTTTTCAGCGGCCACGGTGCGGCAAGCCTCCTGTAAGCGGTTCTCAAAATCGGCGGTCTGCTGATAACGCTCGCCGATTTCGATACTGTTCAGTTCGGTCTGACGCTTGATGCGCTCCAATTCAAGGTCTGCGGCCTTGCGGCTCTTGAATGAGCGGGAAGTAATAACGCCGTTGGCGCCCTGCGACTCCACGATGAAACCGCCATCGCCATCTTCGATAAGCTCACCTCTCATCACGGTTGACATTGGGAGTCTGCGCCCCGTTGCATAATAATACAACTTGGCTCTTGCAGCCTCGCTGAGTCTGGAGTCATGCACCATGTCAGTCAGACGGCTCACGATTTCGGGAGCATTCTCGGCGATTAGCACACCTTTACTGGCATCGCCCGTCTTCTCTGCGCTCTCAACAAGGTCTTTAAGATTATATCCGTAGCGTTCCAACTCGGCTTTCTCATCCTTTGTGAGGCTCATTCCGCCGTCAGATGGAGCATCCATGCGCTGACGCAGACGGCTCTCAAAGTCGAGTCGGTTTTTCTGGCCGTTGGTCGGGCTGTCGAATGATGCTTTGAGGTCGCCGAGGACACCGCCGGCGCTCTTGAGCATGTGCTTGGCCTTGAAACCTACCATCATGGCCATGTTATCAGTCCACACGTCAAATCCGTCACGTTTACCCTCAATCCATTCGGGAACAGAGAAGATTGTGCCCTCGGCAATTGTCGCTCCCGTATACATCCCCGCACGGACACCAACCTTGCCGAAAGTGTTTGACACTCCCGATACAGTTTTGCCGAACAGTTCGCCTCCTCTGACAAGTTTGTCAGACACGTTACCTGTAACAGGGCCGAGCCAACCGATAGCCGCACCCATTCCAAGACCATGAAGGAATTGACCACCTACGGCTGATGCGGAGTATCCCTCGTTTACATAGCGGCCTTCGCGGAGGAGATTGCCATTTTCATCCATAGTGGCAACCTTACCGCCATGTGCAAACTGATTCTCCATCTCTTTGACTCCCTCGAATGTGCCGAAGTTGGCTGCACCACCGGCGATACCTCCGACAATGCGGCCTGTCATGGAGGTCGCAAATTGACGAGTGGCGGCATTAGTCACTGCCGCACTTGCTCCGCGCCCGGCCATAAAGCGGCCACCGGCCCACATAGCCCCCTTTGTCGCAGCATTTCCGACACCTGCAGAGAGCCATGTAGTGGGGTCAACGGCGAAGCCTGCAACCGTGCCGACAACGCTAAGTATCTTGTGACCGTCTTGGCGGTATTCCTCGTTTGCGGCTTCGTATGCTGCCATGTCGCCTGTCTTGCCGTCTGCACTCCATACAGCCAAACCCTTTGAAACATTCATAAGCAGATTGGCATCGCCAACCTTGCGTAGAAGATACTCAAGATTGCTCTTGGGTAAGTTTTTCTCTTTGGCAAGATTGTAGAGGCGCAGGTCGGACTCATGCCGAGCGAGTTCCTTGGCTTTGTCATAGGCCACAAGCTCGTCAATGCCGGGGTAACGGCGCATCAGCATCTTATGGCAATCATCAATAAGAGCCTTCTGCCCGTCTTCGCCCAAATTGTCCCATGCGTCATTCATCAGACGGTCAAGGTCGAAATTGGTATAGTGAGCCACTTGATTTTTATGGCTTAGTTCGGCGGCATTCATGATGTGGTTCTCACGACCTCCCAAGAAAGCGGCGTTTGACATTGCATCGCCACGGTCTCGGTAAACTTGAGAGGCATTCGCGTTTTGAGCCGCTTTCTGTCGTGCTTCTGCCGCTGACCATGCGGCTTCTGCCGCACTCGCACCCTCGGCGGGGTCATGTCGCTGCCAAAGCGTTGCAAGGCTGGTGTCAAACACCTGCTGACGGGCATCGTCATCCCATTTGTCGTGGAGAGCCTTAGACCGCTTGCCTTCTTCAGTATTGTTATACCACCAATTGTTGTATTCAGTATTGCGGCGGCTCTGCTCAAGGCGAGACGCAACCCTGTCGCCTGTCACGGTGTAGTAGGCAGTCTCCATCTTCCCCGTCTGAGGATTAAACTCGCGGACACCTTGGCTGGCGTTGAATGCCGTGCCTTTCTTGACGTTCTCCATGCGCTGCCGTCCCTCATCCATTGTCTTTTGGAAAGACTTCATGGTTGAGTTCATCTGGTCTTGGAATGCTTGCATCTGAACAGGAGAGGGTTTCCACCCCTCCGGCTGTGCGGGTTGAGCGGTGGATGTAACCGTAGGCTGTACGGCGGCTGACTGAGCGGTGTTATCCTTGACGGGCTGAACGGTTGTGGAGGTAGGGGCGGCACTCTGAGGCTGGGCGGTAGATTGAGCCGGAACAGGTGGAGCGACCGCACCAATGTACTGTGAAAATGTATCGAAGTCGGGCAGGTCGTAAGCTGACTGCATACTGTTGTAGAAACGCTTGCGCTTCTGTTCATCCTTCATGTCTTGCTGAAATGTATCGAAATCGGGCAGTGAGAAATGTTTCAAGCCGTTCTGATACAATCTGCGTATGTTGTCATTGGGGTTAGCCATGATAATGATGCTTTAGTCGGTTTAATATGCCTTTGGTTTGTCGCCTGTCTCCAGCCCTGCGACTTGTCGGATTGCGTTCTGCGTAGCCGGAGAGCCTCCGACATTCGCGCCGATGGCGATAAGCATTGACTCGGTTGAGGGTTCTTTGTGATCGATGACGGTTGCATTGCCTAAGATGTCCTTGCCCATAATCGGGTCGCCCTGCACCTTGGCGCGAACATCGGCGGGCAGGGTGTGGTAAATACGGGAAACGGTCTGAGCATTGAGTTTGTCAAGCGACAGCGTAACATTGCCGTTGCCACTGCCGAGGTTGAAAGTCATCTGCCCCTGCTTTACCTGCTGTGCGAGCCTCTGTGCCTCTAAGCCGATACGCTGTTTCTCTAAACTTGTGGAAACGTTGAACTGACGGACGCTCTCCGAGAACTGACGCTCCCAACGCTTGCCTTCTTCCTCGTGCCATTCGCCTTGGCGGTCGAAGTTGGCTTGCCACTGACGGACGCGCTCGTCATAGTCCTTATTGCGGAATGCGACATCGTCCGCGCGGTCTTGTCTGCGCTCGTCATGGGCGCGGTCTTGACGTGCAAGCGTCTGTTCGGTCTGCCATGCTTGAAGTCCTCGCTCCTTGTCGGCATCTTTGAGTTTGCCTATGGTGAGCGCATAATTGAGATACTTGTCGGCATCCGCTTCACGCTGCGCCTTTTCTTTGTCAAACCGTTCTTTGGCTTTGGCTGACATGCCCTCCTTGGGGTTGTACATATTGGGTGCATACTGAGAAGTGTACGCAAGATTGGCAATTGACTGCACTGCATCCGATATTCCGCTGATGATACCTTCGGCTTTTTGGCGGCGGCGCAGTTTCTTCAGCTCCTCCTCGGTCAGAGGCTTATATTCCGCCATGCGCTTCTCCAATTCTGGAATAAGTTCGGCATAACTGCTGACCTTAAACTCCTCGGGGATAGTGGACGAGATAGGCGTAACGGTTGTGGTCTTGACCGTGGTAGATGAAGCGGGGGAATTGCCGCCGTCAGCCGCGGGCGCGGGAGTGGCCGCAGGTGCGGGTTTTGGCGCGGGAGCGGGAGCAGCCGTGCCGCCGTTGACGGGTTTTGTCGGGTCTTCCGGGTCTGTCGGCGGGATTACAGTGCTCCGAACGTCTATAATTGGTTTGTTGGGGTCAATCATGGTCGTGTGATGATTTATTTAGAAAAGACCTGCCATGTTTGCTCCAGCAGATGCCACACCCTGCACAGCTTGGCTTACTGCATTGGCTTTGCCAATTTCAAGGTTCTGCAACTGTTGGTTGAGGTCGCTCTTGGTCTGCAGGTACTGCGACTCAATTTGGTCTTTGCGGCGTTCGCCGTTGACAGCAATCTGCGAAGTGGCATCTGCGATTGCCTGAGCGTTGGCGGCTTTGGTCGCGGCAACACTTTCCTCCGTGCCACCCATGACAGCAGCACTGCCAGCAGCAGCTTGATTGCGTCTCCGTATGGCTTCATTGGTCTGCGTTAAGATGCGTTGAGCGTCAGCCCGCTGCGTGGAGTCCTCGTTATATCGGCGGTCGTACCAATCTTGGTTCTCCTTCTTCTGTTCTTCAACCATTTTCTTGGCTCGTTTCATAGCCTTGGATGCGGAGATACCGCCGAAGATTGCTCCGCCGATACCTAATGCTCCGCCTATCGCGCTGCCGAATATGCCCATATCTAATCTTGAGAGTTAAAAAGTTATATTTATATGGCAAAGGTAAAGCCTTACCTTTGTGCCACATCTTTAAGTTTTGGATTACCATGGCACAAGGACGAAAAACAGGAGGCCGACAGAAAGGCACTCCCAACAAACCCAACCCATTGAAAGAGCAACTCCGGGCTAATTCTGTGGCATACTTTGAGCCGAAGCCGCAGGTTAACCCGGACGGCACTCCGCGCGTCATAGACGTGCGCGACAAAGACGGCACAATCGTTCGCTCCATCACGCTGGTAGATGCAGACGGCAACCCCGCCGTCATGTCAGACTTTGAGATTGACACCATGCAGATGGAGCCGAAAGACCGCGCCGCCATACATGAGAGGATGCTGCGCTACCATACGCCACAGATGCAGTCGGTATCTGCCGAGGTATCGCTTTCGGGCGACATCACGGCCACCGTTGAGGAGCGGCTTGCCAAATTAGCCGCCGAAAACGACAGCTGAGGCTCGTCTATTTCGGTCTATATTTAGACCTCGAACCAAATATCGCAGCCATAATGTTAATAAATGCAAATACAGCGGCAAAACATCCCGATTATGGGTTTTCGCGGAATTAATTGGGGTTTCCGCGCCGAAAACCGGGGTTTCTTCCGTCCGAAAGTACACAAAAGAAATAAAAGAATATATAAAGAAATATCTACTGACGTAGATATAAAGAAAAACCACAACCGCGCCGCCCTCATTTTGCCATTTGTTAAAAAGTCTTTATTGATTTTTGAGGCATAGAAAAGCCGCCCCTGCTTCAAGCAAAGACGGCGATTGGGAGAGAAAAGAAAAAGTTGCGCGAAAAAGAAAAGAGAGGGGTGCGGCTCAAAAGCCTTTGCCCTTCATCCGTTCGTAGGTCTGCGAAAGACCCTTGTCAACGATTTCAATTCGGAACTGCACCATGCTGCGCGTTGGCACATCATCGGGGACGAAAGGTACAAGAGCCTTGATGACCTCATCCACGTTGTTGAAGCCAATATTTTCCACGCTGCCCAGCTTCTTGCCGAGAAAGAACACCGTGCCCCGGACAAGATGCTTTGCCGAGAAACGGAAAAAAGTATCCTCCTGCTGCGGCTGCTTGCCTTCCTCGTTGGAAAAGAATACCAGATTAACAACTTTCTCGTTGAGTTGCCATGCCGGGGAGTAGTCGAGTTTGAGGTAGCCGCGCGTAACCTTGTGGCCGCTCGCGTGGTTCATGGCAAAGGCAACATCGCTGATAGACGCTCCGCAATCGTTCTGCGCGATAGTACCCCATGTGTGCCTGAATGTATAGACGCAGTACAGCTGCTCCTTGGGCATCAGCGTCTTCACATCGTCCTTTGTCATGTCGGGATGCTCGGCAAGCCACATGCCCACGCAAATCTGCTTAATGCCGTTGTTGACGTTTGCTCCAAAAGAGTCGGAGTCTGTGTAACGGTCGTGGAAGTCAAACAGAAACGGGTCGCCAGCCTTGGCAGCATATTTGTCGAACAGAGGGAGCAGTATAGAGGGAACCCGCATCTCCATGTAAGCGTTATCAGCACGGAATTTCTTCGTCTTTGCCCGGTGGTAATGGATTACGCCGCCATGGTAGTCAGTCTTCTTGAGGTTGAACAGGTCAACCGTGTTGATACCTGCGAGACACAGCACCATCATGGCAACATCACGACCGAGTTCCGGCAACGGCTTCGTCATCTTGCTTTCGGGCAATGGAGCGGCAAAGAACTTTCGGGCATCCTGCGGAGTGATGGCAAGTTTCTCGGCGCGGTCGGCTTCCGGTATCTTCACCTTCGGCCACGGATTAGTTCGGATGCGGATAATGCCGTTGTCATAGTCGTTGTATTCCAGCATCGCCGCCTTGAAAATCTGACGGATGCAAATCGGATACATCTCCTTTGCCCGCTTGGTGGTTGAGAGCGACTTTATCCACTCGTTGACGAACTGCGATGTCATGCGCGAGAACATCAGCTGGTTTGTACCTGCATAACGCTCCAGATGGTTGTAGGCCATTTCGTAGTTGCGGGCATTGCGCTTCTGACCTGCGGCAACCATTCGGTCATAGTGCAGCCGTGCGTAATCGCTGAACGACACATCGGCATCGCCCGACTTGAGGAAGCGCACGATGTCCTGCACCGTCCAATTTTCGATGTCATGCTTGTTGAGCCGTTCCATGAAGCTGACGATGCGCCTCATGCAATACTCCAGAACATAAGGGTCGGTTACTTTGCATCCGCTTATGTGGTAGTCATCCACCAACTTGTCAGTCGGGATGTAGGCGTTCTTGCGTTTGTGCGTCACGCGGATTTGAACTTGATAGAGGCCGTCCGCACGTTTGTACTTAACCTCGGGTGAAAATGTTGGCATGATTTCTATTTGCTGAGTTGTGTTCCCATAGATAGGAACGGTTGTTTATTTGGATTTTTACTAACTTACTATATCTCCGAGGCTTGTCTTTGGTGAACACTTGGTGAACGCCTGGTGAACACCCCTCCGTCATTGAATGAACTATTGGTGAACAAATCCCGCATGGTCTGCACGAAAACCGTGTAAAACCGTGATGAAAAAATTAAGCGGCAAGTCCCGAATTTCAAGGACTTGCCGCCTAACTATCTGATATTTAAGTCAGTTTGCATGTCATTCTATTGCAGCCTGCGCCGCTGCTACGCGAGCGATGGGCACGCGGTAGGGCGAGCAGCTGACGTAGTTCATGCCCAGATGTGCGCAGAACTTGACGGAAGAGGGTTCGCCGCCGTGTTCGCCGCAGATGCCGATTTTCAGCTCGGGCTTGACGCTGCGACCTTTACGGACGCCCATTTCGACGAGTTGGCCTACGCCGACTTGGTCGAGGACTTCGAAGGGATCGGTCTTGATGATGCCGTGTTCCTTGTAGAATTTGAGGAACTTGGGAGCATCGTCACGCGAGAAGCCGAAGGTCATCTGGGTGAGGTCGTTGGTGCCGAAGGAGAAGAAGTCGGCTACGGTGGCAATCTCGTTGGCGGTGAGCGCTGCACGAGGTACTTCGATCATGGTGCCTACGAGGTAGGGCAGGCTTTGGCCTTGCTCTTCGAAGACCTTGGCGGCGGTGGCGTTGATGACGTCTGCCTGGTTCTGGATTTCTTTGAGCGATCCTACCAAAGGTATCATAATCTCGGGGTGTACATCGATGCCGCGAGCGCGTACGGCGAGGGCTGCCTCGATGATGGCGCGTGTCTGCATCTCGGTGATTTCGGGGTAGGTGATACCAAGACGGCAACCGCGGTGTCCGAGCATGGGGTTGAATTCTTCGAGCGAATCAACTTTGGCTTTGACTTCTTCGAGTGTGATGCCCATTTCGTCGGCCAGTTCTTTCTGGGTGACGGTCTGGTGGGGTACGAACTCGTGCAACGGGGGGTCGAGCAGGCGGATGGTTACGCCAAAGCCGTCCATGGCTTCGAAGATGCCTTCGAAGTCGCCGCGCTGCATGGGCAGGAGCTTGGCCAGGGCCATGCGACGGCCTTCTTCGTCGGAGGCGAGAATCATTTCGCGTACGGCCTTGATGCGGTCGCCTTCGAAGAACATGTGCTCGGTGCGGCACAGGCCGATGCCTTGGGCTCCGAAGCTGCGAGCCTGGCGGGCATCGCGGGGCGTGTCGGCGTTGGTGCGTACGAGGGTCTTGGTGTATTTGGCTGCGAGGTTCATGATGGCGCCGAAGTCGCCGCCCAGTTCGGGATCGGCAGTGGGCACGGGACCGTCGTATACTTCGCCGGTGGAGCCGTTGAGCGAAATCCAGTCACCTTCGTTGTACTTGATGCCGCCCATTTCGACTGTCTTAGCGTGGTAGTCTACGTGTATTTCGCCTGCGCCGGAGACGCAGCATTTGCCCATACCGCGAGCCACTACGGCAGCGTGCGATGTCATACCGCCGCGCATTGTCAGGATGCCTTGTGCTACGGCCATGCCGCGAAGGTCTTCGGGCGAGGTCTCGATGCGTACCAGCACGACTTTCTTTTTCTTTTCGGCCCAGGCCTCGGCGTCTTCGGCGGAGAATACGATTTGTCCGGCGGCGGCACCGGGAGATGCGGGCAGGCCCTTGGCTACGACCTTGGCGCGTTTGAGCGCGCTCTTGTCGAATACCGGGTGCAGGAGCTCGTCAAGTTTCTGGGGCTCCATACGCAGCAGAGTTGTCTTTTCGTCGATTTTGCCGGCACGCAACAGGTCCATGGCTATCTTGACCATGGCTGCGCCTGTACGTTTGCCGTTGCGGGTCTGGAGCATCCAAAGTTTGCCGTCCTGGATGGTGAATTCCATGTCCTGCATATCTTTGTAGTATTCTTCGAGACGGTCGGCGATGGCGATGAGTTCGGCGGCGCATTCGGGCATGGATTCTTCGAGGGAGGGATATTTGGTGGCGCGTTCTTCTTCGCTGATGCCTTGGAGAGCTGCCCAGCGACGGCTGCCTTCGGTGGTGATTTGCTGCGGCGTGCGGATGCCGGCAACAACGTCTTCGCCCTGAGCGTTGATCAGGTATTCGCCATTGAAGATGTTCTCGCCGGTGGCGGCATCGCGGCTGAAGGCTACGCCGGTGGCGCTGTTGTTGCCCATATTGCCGTATACCATGGCTTGTACGTTGACTGCCGTGCCCCATTCTTCGGGTATTTGATTCATGCGGCGATATACTATGGCGCGTTCGTTCATCCAGGAATCGAATACGGCGCAGATGCCGCCCCAGAGTTGTTCCCATGCGTCATCGGGGAAGTCCTTGCCGGTGTAGTCTTTGACGGCGGCCTTGAACAGCTTGACAAGGCTTTTGAGGTCTTCGACGCCGAGTTCGGTGTCGAGCTTGATGCCTTTCTGTGCCTTGACTTTGTCCATGATTTCCTCGAAGGGATCGATGTCGGCCTTGCTTTTGGGTTTCATGCCAAGTACTACGTCGCCGTACATTTGTACGAAGCGGCGGTAGCTGTCCCACGCAAAGCGGGGATTGCCGCTCTTTTCGGCCAAGGAGGCCACGGTGGCGTCGTTCATGCCGAGGTTGAGCACGGTGTCCATCATGCCGGGCATGGAGGCGCGTGCTCCCGAGCGTACCGAAACGAGTAGGGGGTTGGTGGGGTCATTGAATTTCTTGCCGGTGAGGGCTTCGACGTGCGCTATGGCTTTCTCAACATCTTTCTGTATGAGTGCGACTACTTCGTCGCGGCCATGTTGTGTGTACTCGTTGCAGACTTCGGTAGTGATGGTGAAGCCGGGGGGCACGGGCATGCCCAAGAGGTTCATCTCGGCGAGGTTGGCGCCTTTGCCGCCGAGGAGATTGCGCATCTCGGCATTGCCTTCGGCTTTACCGTCACCGAATGTATAAACTCTTTTCATTGGTTGATAGGTAATATGTTAGGTGAAACTTATAGATTTATTCTCTGTCTTTGGCGGCTCGCCGCATATGCGTTGTCTTGTCGCTGCTACGCGCGATGCCGTTTTGCAAAGTTAGTGGTTTCTGCCTTAATGTGCAATAGGTACGCGCTCTTTTGACCTGATTTTCTTTTTTTTCGCCGATGGTTTCGCCGAAGGAATATGTTTGTTTGACTGACTGAATCTATTTTTCGGTATGCTTCGGTTTGGTTGTTTTACGATGGGCTTGTCGGCCTCCTTAAATGTATAATTGTGCTGGTGAAGTATGCTCGTTTTTGTAATTATTTTAAGTTTCGCAAGTTCAACTTGCTAAACTTAAATCAAATAATATTGATGTCGATTATGTACAATCGGACATCTGCTCGGCAATCAGAATTCCGTATGCCGACTGCAACTATTCGGCAATCTTTGCTCTTCCGCGCAGTGGAAATGGCATCAAAAACACGACCAAGGATATTTTGCCGTCATTAAAGCAAATGCTTGTGTCGAAAGCTTTTGATCGTGGTGAGCATGAGTCGGTGAAGGTATATTTGCCCAGGATGACGATAGAATCGTCCGGGAGAATAGACAAATACATCTGTAATAATGGAATAGACCTCAAAAACAAAAAGTTGCTTGGCTTTGGCCGAAGCAATCCTATCGGGATACAGCAGGCGACATTCCTATCGTTATACGAAGAAGGGACAAGGGTTGCCTCCGTTACATCGAGTGATATGGGCGGAGCTCCAAGTGGGCTTATGTTTAACCAACCATTTGTCATGATAATCCGGGATAACAATACCGGCAGCATTGTACTGATGGCTGTTGTGCGTATGCCCAAAGAATGACGACGTAGACAATAAATCCCTACAACGCGATATGGGCGGCGTGCCGGGATGGGCACACCGCCCATATCATGTAGGTGTATCCGGGGGCGGGAAGTGGGCAGCGAGTGGATATTTTTTACAGCAAAGCATTTTGTCATAAAGAAAAACTTATTAACTTTGCATTTAGAAAAAAAATGTTGTACAACATCGTTATACAACATAAAACAATGGGCAATATAATTGCCTGTGATAATACAAACGACAAAAATACTTAGGCATTCGATGATAAAGGCGGCAATCGAAAGGGTTATCAACGACGACCTCTCGGCGATATGGACGCTCCTCGACAACGATGAGCGGCGACTCATTGTGGACAATTTCGAGATACATCATCTGAAAAAGAACCAGATAATATATTCCCAAGGCGACCGTGCCGAGCATCTATGGTGCTTGCTTAAAGGTAAGGTGAAGATGTACAAAGACGGCATCGGCGGGCGGCAGCAGATATTACGCCTTTTTCGCCCGGTGCAATACTTCGGATATCGTGCGGCTTTTGCCGACGAAGTTCATGGGTCAAGTACTTGTGCCTTCGAGCCGTCAATACTCGGGACTTTGCCCATCGATATTGTACAACGCCTTATTGATGGAAATATCCGTGTGGCCTGGTTTTTTATCAAAGAACTGTCCACCAATCTGGGCGGCAGTGACACCCGTATTGTCAATCTCACCCAAAAGCACATACGCGGACGACTGGCCGAGGCCTTGTGCGTACTATGCGAGAATTACGGGTATGAGGAGGACAACGCCACTCTCAAAATATATCTCTCACGTGAAGACTTGGCTAATCTTTCCAATATGACCACATCCAATGCCATACGTACGCTTGCCGCTTTTGTGAGCGAGCATATTCTTGTAGTGGACGGACGCCGCATTAAGATTGTCAACGAAGATGCCCTCCGAAAAATCAGCAAATTCGGATAATGCGGAGATATTGCGTAGGATTGTGGAGCAATGGGAGTTATGGACATAATGGGAGTAATGTATAAATCGCATAATTCCCGTAATTCCCAATCCTTATAATTTCTGTTCTTCGAGTTATACTACTTCCATCGGAAAGTTCGGACAATATCTTTGAGGGTACTCAGAGGGTAGGACATGCCTTCGCCCGCTGCAATGGTGAGATACGCCGCCTGCGTGTCGTTGGGGAAGGTGTAAACATATAGTACACGCGAACTTCCGTCCTCTAAGGTGACATTGCTTCGGAGTTCGAGGGCGTTGTTCGGATCTACGGACACCCAGCGCAATTCGGGCTTTGAGAAATTTGTCACGCCAATTTCCGGCATATATGTGCGCATGGCGCTCTCCGCCTCCTTACAATCCTGTTCGGTAATTCGCGGAGACTGGTCGTGCGCCGGAACATCGCCGTGAGCAAAGTATTCGACATGTAAAATCAGGCCCTCCCCGGCCAAGCTGCCGTCTTCGCGGCTCAACTCCATTCCGGGCGGCACTTGGATTTCGGCATTCGAGACGGAAACTTTTTCCCACGAGGGTGGGGCTTGGAACCGGCCCAAATCATCGACCGGCGAATGACATTGGCCGAAAACTGTTACGAGTAAGACTATAACCCCGATGGCAATTCCGATTAACGACTTGTGATGTCTACGCTTCGAACGATATGACTCGGGTAAGCGCGAGCCGCGCGCCCCGAGGCGTGCGAGGACAAAAGCCTCGGCCTCGGAACGTTTGGCCGCGATGTGCTGCGATAGGTCATCGTCGAGCGGCGTGCCTTCGCTAAGCGCGTGGTCGTAGCGATTTTTCAACAGCATATCCGACAGTACAAGGTATGCCTCGGTGACGCAGCAAATGCGCTCGCGAAAGCCATCGTCCGATTCGTTGCCGTGAGCCTTCTCGGCAATAGCCCTGCGATAGGCCATAGTAATGACTTCGGCATCGTTGCACAGGTCCGATATCTTCAGCAAGTGATAATAATTGAGCATAATTCGAAAATCCGTAGTTTATTTGCGCGTAATATCCAAATCGGAGGAGTCGATACCGCGATATGTTGGCGGTTGCGGGGTGTCGGTCTCATCCGGCTCTATATGGTAGTTGAGACAGCAGGCTACGATAAAGCCGATGAGCGGAAACAGTATTGCCAAAACGTAATATCCTGCGCCACGGTTCTTTCGCGAAATCTTAACGCAAGCGGCAATGATAAGTGCGATTTGAATTAGTAAAACGATGATTGCAGGTCCTTGTTGCATGATAATGTTTGATTATTTGATGATGTTGTTTCTGTATTGATATACCCGATCGATGCTGAAAGTAAATGCCAAAAGACGAAAAAAATCAATGGCGCATATTTCAGCATATACATATCGTACATACATTGCCTAAGGACGCTGAATGCTCTTTTTTGACGAAAAAGAGTCACTCTTAACATTTTTAACATTGTGGATGTTCTGTTTTTCAGTAAAATTGCTTAACTTTACTCAAATTTTTGCTCGCAAGGATAGTCCTTGAACGCATTAGAGATTATTGAAAATCAGAAAATAATATATTCACCTTAATTGAACTCTATGGCCAAGAACTCCAAGAGTGCCGCAATCGCATGTGCGATTACGTTGATGGCGCTGACGGGATGTCACAATGAAGATATTCCCGGCGGCGGAACCATCGGCAAGGGACAACTTGTCCCCGGCGTAGAGCTTAACACCGAAGTGGTAGGCTCCAAGGCCTCGGCTCGAGGCGATGGTGATCTCACCATCAACGATCTCTCGCTAACGATTAAAAGTGCAGACGGCTCATATTCCAAGACTTGGGCGTCCGTAGCCGATTATGACGGCAGCGAACTTTTCCCCATCGGGGCATACACGGTCAGCGCCGCTTACGGCGAACCGACTGAAGAAGGCTTCGAAAAACCCGCATATTTCGGCTCGGCTTCCGTCACTGTGGTGGAAAATGAGTCCACTCCCGTGTCGCTGACCGCCACACTGGCCAACGCGATGGTCTCGGTGGAATACACTGATGCCTTCAAAAAATACATGACCTCGTGGGGTGCGGAAGTACATGCCGATGGTGGCGGATACCTCTACATCGGTTCCGAGGAGACGCGCCCCTTGTATATCCGCACGGGGGATGCGACACTTTCTGTCGAATTTGTCAAGCCCGGAAAAACTGACAAGGTCAAACTGCAAGTGCTCAGCTTCAAGGCACAAGCACGCCACCACTATCACGCCACCATAGACGTCAATAACGGAGGGGTGGGCGAAGCCGTGCTCAATATCACCTTTGACGATACCGTCTCTGAAGAAACCGTGGATATCGAACTGAGCGATGAATTGCTCAATGCCCCCGCGCCCACGGTCATTGCTGCCGACGCGTCAGTGCCCGCCGGAGGGACAGCCATGAACCACGTCGAAGGCACACCATGGAATACGCCGCTGAAGCTCAATATTGTGGCACGCGCAGGCCTTAGCAGCGTTACCCTTACGACACAGAGCAAATCGCTTGTGGCAAACCAGGGCTGGCCCGCCGAGATTAACCTCGCCGCGGCAGACGAAGCCATGCAACAGCGTATGAAAGCCCTTGGTTTCCAAAGCGTGGGCCTGTTCCGCAATCCCGACAAGATGGCTATTATAGACCTTACCAACGTCATTCCTCATATTAAAGAGGCTTCCACGGACAATACCACCACCTTCGCTGTCAAAGTTGTCGACAAGTACGGCAAGGCCAGCGAGGTGTACACTTGGACAATAAACCTCGAACCGCAGGTAGTCACCATCTCCGACCCCTCGACATTATATATAGGGCAGGACAAACTCGACCTGACTCTGACATATAACGGTGCCAATCCTCAAGAGAATGTCAAATTCCAGTATTTTAACGACCGTGGCACCTGGAGCGACCTTACCGTGGTCTCCATCGCGGCCAAGACTCGCGCACGCTCTTCC
>ULWP01017588.1_pt1 | contig 39952 bp, 41 predicted proteins | sample 1960461 | NCBI WGS metagenome assembly ULWP01 (sample SAMEA4835815, study PRJEB28245) | human gut metagenome | biome: gut microbiome; material: fecal sample | place: Denmark | collected 2008
TTAAAGGACTAATCGCAAAACTTGAACAGGAATTTTCGTCGGAAACGATGGAGAAAATCTGTTACAGGAATGTTATTCGTGTCTTAAAAGAATGTATATAGGAACAGGAGGACAAAATGGATAAGAAGAATCACGAAGGCAGCTTTAAAAAAGCTATCGGTCCGTTCAGCGGCATAAGTATCGTTGCCGGCATGGTAATCGGATCTGGTGTTTATTACTTAGGCAGTTATGTATTGGAAAGAACCGGCATGAGCCTCGGATGGTCTTTGGTGGCTTGGATTGTCGGCGGACTTATTACAATTATTTCAGGTCTTTGCTTTGCCGAACTGGGTGCAAGCATGCCGGTGGCAGGCGGACAAACGATTTATCTGAGCAGAGCTTACAGCCCAATGTGGGGATTTTTGAACGGATTTTCATGCTTCCTGCTTGTTGGCTCAGGTGGTGTTGCGGCCCTTGCAATGGCGGCTGTAACTGCTTACAGAACAGTATTTGAAATCAGTGACGTTATGGTTAAAGTAATAGCAATATTAATCATACTGGTTTTGATGACTATAAACCTCTTGGGTGTAAAGGAAATGACGCTTTATCAAAACTTTTCCATGGTAATCCGTTTAGTTCCGATCATCCTGATTATCATCGTCGGTCTTGCAACCGGTGAACAAAATCCGGACCTTTCCCTTTCCTTGGTTGGAACAAGTGCAGAGGGCGGAAACGTAATCAGCGTAATTTCCATGATTGGATTTGCAACCTTTGCATCGTTGTGGGCATACGACGGATGGTATAACTTGAATACCGTAGCGGAAGAAATGCGCAACCCGAAGAAGGACCTTCCTTTTGCGATTATCGTTTCTCTTGTGGGCGTAACGCTCATCTACACTTTATTCTACCTTGCCGTATATAAAGTGCTTCCTATGCAGGATATCGTAAACATGATCAGCGACGGAAATCTGTATCTCGGAAATGAAGTTGTTGCAAGAACACTCGGAGGAACGGGAACTTGGCTCGTTTTGATTTGTATGACAATCGGTATTGTAGGCTCCGCGAATGTAAACACCCTTTGCGACCCTCGTACCTATTATGCAATGGCTCACGAAGGTTACTTCCCTAAGATTTTCGGACACTTAGACGAAAAACACGGCGTACCTAGCTATGGCATCATGATTTCTTCCGGAATGGCAATCCTTCTTGTTATCTTTAACAGCCTTCAGGACTTAACAGACATGTTGATCTTTGCAACATCGATTCTGAATGCGATGACCGTATATGCGGTTTTGATTATGAGAAAGAAATATCCGGATTTAGAAAGACCGTATAAGGTATGGGGCGGAAAGGTTACCATCGTTATCACATGCATTGCTTATTTGATTCTGATGGTTAACGAACTCCTTGATGCACCGAAGTCCGGTCTCATCGGCATCGGCGTTATGGTAGTCAGCGCATGCGTATACTTCTATTTCAAGAAGAAAAACGGCGGAAAAGAATATCAGGGCGAAGGTATTGAATAAGGAAACGGAAAGACAATGAGATATGAGGATTTGAAATATCTGGCAGTTCCACTGCCCGAAGCGATTGAAAAAGAAAAGTGGGGCGGCTGCTTTGAAAATGCAAGAAAACGAATCAACGAATATTTGCAGGATGAAAAAACAGACTATGCACTGCGCTGCCGTCTCGAACTGGAACTTGGAAATCTGCGAAATCTCGAATCGCGTTATGTCATAACTCCGGAAGAGGCTTTGCAGATTATGAATGAGCGAATCCCGGATATGACGAGCGACGAACTTGAAAAGCTTAGGATGGAAGATAAGGCGGATTGGATTTATGTAAACGGTGAAGTGAGATATATCGACTGCTTTGACGCAACGCTGTATAAGGTTTATCCTGAAGTATGGAACAGGACAAAAGAAGGGGACACGAGCAATTATGATCTGATTGAAGATTATATTCACAGCAGAACCGACGGAGAAAGCAGCACGGCTCATATCCATATCAGGCATGAGCTGGAAATTGCATCAAAGGCACTGAGAGAAGGAAAAGCCGTCCGCGTGCATATGCCGATTCCAAGAGAACGGAGCGGAATCACAAACTTCAGATTGATAAAATGCTCACACCAACCCGTAGCCGTTTCGGGAGAAAGCGATGCACAGCCAACCGTTTATTTTGAAGAAACCGCTAAGGCAGGAGAAGTGTTTGCACTGGAATATGAGTTTGACTATACGGTAACTTACCGCAATCTTAATCTGCTGCTCGATACGCCGGCATATTGCACAGACGCAGACTTGTCTGCAGAGGAAGAGCGTGCATTTGCGCCGGAGAACATGCAAGAAGAGGTACCACACATGATGTTCACGGAGCAGCTTAAGACCTTGTGCAAGGAAATTGTAGGAGCGGAGACCGACGATTTGCGCAAGGCAAGAAAGATATACGATTATGTTACGACGGAGACGGACTATCGTTTTGTTCGTGACTACGCAAGCATCGACAACCTTTCGGAATACTGTGCGCTGAACCGCAGAGGAGATTGCGGAGTTCAATCCTTGTTGTTCATTACACTGTGCCGCATCACAGGGATTCCCGCACAATGGGAATCGGGATTGGAGGCTGCTCCTGACTACGTAGGCGAACATGATTGGGCAAAGTTTTTTATACGCGGAATCGGCTGGCTTTATGCGGATTTGGCATGCGGTGCACTGGCGTATGTGCGCAAATCGTTTGACCGGTGGAACTTTTTCTTCGGAAATGTGGATCCTTACCGAATTCCGATTAATGATCGTTTTCAGTGTGACTTCGCAGTGAAGAAACAGCATTGGAGATTGGATCCGTATGATAATCAGTGCGGTGAGATTGAATATGACGATTGCGGAGTTTACGGAGATGACTTGGTGTATCGCTATATACCGATAGATATTCATATTAAATGTACCTAAAAAAAGGCGAATTTTAGCGAAAAATGTCGAAACATTTTTCGCTATTTTTCTTGCTTTTATGACATAATTAGGTAAGAAATGGAACGCGCCGGAAAGAGAAAGAATGGGGTGCCGTATGGAGAAATTTATACCTATTGTGAATCGCAAAGAGTGCTGCAAAGTTTGGCTGGATGATGTCGTTTACATTGAAAATGAAGGCAGACGCGTGAAAATTGTTACGGATGAAAAAGAGTTTTATCTTTACGCGAAAGTTTCGGATCTCAGTCCTTATTTTGACAGTGATGAGCGTTTTTACCCGTGTATGAAAGGAATGGTTGTGAATTTCGATCGGGTAAGTTCCATGAAAGATCAGATTATATACTTCAGAAACGGCATGCAGTACATGCTCGGCCGCACGAATTATCTCAAGACCAAGCAGACATTTGTAAATTATATGACAGCTAAGAAATTTGATTGAAACGGCGACCGAAATATAGCACAAAACCCTTGCAATTGCGAGGGCTTTATTGTATAATGCAATGTGGTATGTCGATTCGACATGCCGCGATAATAATTTAGCACACCGCTCCTTTGAGATGGTTGCCGCGACTTCCTGAAATAAGGATGCATATCGGCTTTTAACGGCAGGCAGAGCCTTGCACAGGTGAAGGCCGGCAGGCGGTATTTTACTCGCAGGCGGTGGAAGAAGAAACCAGGAGGAAATAAAAATGGCAGTAATTTCAATGAAACAATTACTCGAAGCAGGTGTACATTTCGGACACCAGACAAGAAGATGGAACCCTAAGATGGCTCCGTACATCTTCACAGAAAGAAACGGAATCTATATCATCGATTTACAGAAGACTGTAAAGAAGATCGACGAAGCATATGATTTCATGAGACAGGTTGGAGAATCCGGCAAGCCGGTACTTTTCGTAGGTACGAAGAAACAGGCTCAGCAGGCTGTCACCGATGAAGCAAACAGATGCGGACAGTACTATGTAAGCGAAAGATGGCTCGGCGGGATGCTCACAAACCACAAGACAATCGCTAAGAGAATCCAGAGATTAAACGACATTCGCAGAATGGAAGAAGACGGAACTTTCGAAAAATTAGCAAAGAAGGAAGTCATCAAACTCAGAGCAGAAGCTGACAAGTTAGAAAAGTTCTTAGGCGGAATCAAGGACATGAAGGGAATGCCGGGAGCATTGTTCATCGTTGATCCTAAGAAGGAAAGAATCGCAGTTAAGGAAGCAAGAATCCTTGGTATTCCTATCGTTGGTATCGTTGATACAAACTGTGACCCGGACGATGTTGACTATGTAATTCCTGCAAACGACGACGCAATCAGAGCCGTTAAATTAATCGCAGGCAGAATGGCAGACGCTATCATCGAAGCAAATCAGGGCGAAAGCTTTGACGAAGGAACTCCGGAAGAAGCAGCAGAAGCTGCAGAAGAAACTGCTGAAGAAGCAGAAGAAACAGTTGAAGAATAATTTACGTGTTTTAACGAGGAGGAAAAAAGAATGGCTGTAACTGCTCAGATGGTTAAAGAATTAAGAGAAATGACCGGTGCCGGCATGATGGACTGCAAGAAGGCATTGGTTGAGGTTGACGGCAACATCGAAGCTGCTGTTGACTATTTAAAGGAAAAAGGACTTGCTAAGGCTGCTAAGAAAGCCGGAAGAGTCGCTGCAGAAGGTCTGGTAAAGATTGCTTTCACTGACGATCACAAGACTGCTGCTATCGTTGAAGTAAACTCCGAAACAGACTTCGTTTCCAAGAACGAAGAATTTGTAAACTTCGTAGATGATCTTGCAAAACTTGCGTTAACAGCAGAAACCAACGATATCGAAGCATTCAAAGCTATGGCTTACGAAGGCTCCACTGTTGCAGATGTTTTAACTGCTAAGATTGCTAAGATCGGCGAAAACATGTCAATCAGAAGAATCGAAAAAGTATCCGGAGACGTTGTTGCTTCCTACATCCACGGCGGCGGCAGAATCGGCGTTATCGTTGTAGGTAAAGGTGAAGCTACAGACGCTGTTAAGGAAGCTTTAACAAATATCGCAATGCAGGTTGCTGCAATGAATCCGCAGTATGTAAGCAGAAACGACATTTCTGCAGACGAACTTGCTAAGATTAAGGAAATCACGCTTGAAAGCGCATTAAACGATCCGTTCACACTTCCGAAGCCAATCCTAAACGAATTGCTTGACAAGGCTGTTAACGGTGTCTGGGGAGCTGAAGATGTTGCAATCTTAGAAGAAAAGAGAAACGACAAGAGCTTCAATTTCAACTATTTACCGAACTTCCTTTCCCAGGAAGCTAAGGCTCAGCTTGCTGAACTTGCAGTTGCTGACAAAGCAGCAATTACTGCAAACAAGATCTTCCTTGGACTTGTTGAAGGTCGTGTTTCCAAGCAGTTAAAGGATATCTGCCTGCTTGATCAGACTTATGTAAGAGCAGAAGACGGTAAGCAGACAGTTGCGAAGTACCTTGAATCCGTAAGCAAGGACCTTTCCCTTGCTAAGGTAGTACGTTTCGAAGTAGGCGAAGGCATCGAAAAGAAAGAAGAAAACTTTGCTGAAGAAGTAGCTGCTCAGCTCAAATAAAAAACAAAACCGCTCGAACATAAGAGCAAAAAACCAAAAAATCGTCAACAACACGAAACCTCGTAAAATCATTGATTCTACGAGGTTTTTTCATGTAAAAAGTAGTTTTCTATTTCATTTAAGCAGGAGGGAAACAACAGAACTGTTTTTGAAAAAAATCTATAATTTGTCATTATCTATCGTTTTAGAAAGGCGACTTGGGAGAAATCTCGGAAAAAGATTGGGGTAAAATTTACCCCAATACCTGTATGAAAGTTTTCTCTGTTTTTTTATAAAGTTTGCGTACTTTTTTACAATACATAAGTTAAAAATCTAATAATATTAAGAATGCTTTTATTAAGCATTAGAGAAAGGAGTAATAAGATGGAAATTCGGAACACAGCTATAAGTGTAACTTTTGCGGAAAGTGAAAAAATGATATTTGAAAAGCAAGTAGCAGATACTGCCGAGTGTATCATAGGAGCAGCTGATGAAATAGCAGCGAAAGAATTTTTACGAGTACTGCAGATAACAAAAGAACATATGGAACGCGAAAATCTGGAAGAAGCAATGAACATTATCTGCACCATTTTTCGTTTTTTTAATATGGGAAAGCCAGCAGCATTCATTAAGCTGTTTGCTAATACGGAAGAAAAAAAGATGTTTGTGGTCAGGAAGTTCATAGATTATGGGGTCGATTTATGTTTGGAGAGTATCGAATGAAAAAGCGTTGCGGCGCATCATAAACAAGATAGATGGAGCAGAGCCAAGAGGCTCTTTTTTGTTTATAGAAAACGAGGTGAGAAAATTGAAGAAAACAGAAGTAATTGCCATTTGTAATCAAAAAGGCGGCGTCGGGAAAACGACAACCGCAGTCAACTTGGGCGTGGGTTTGGCAAAAGAGGGGAAAAAGGTACTCCTAATCGATGCTGACCCGCAGGGAGATTTGACAACCTATTTAGGCTACTTTGATGGCGATAATCTTGAAGTCACATTGGCAGACCTTATGCAGAAGGTAATTCGTGATGAGCCAATGACGGCAGGGGCGGGAATCCTACATCAAAAAGAAGGTGTTGACCTTGTACCGTCCAATTTGGATTTATCGGCAATGGAGGTAAGTTTAGTCAATGCGATGAGCAGGGAAAGAATTTTGCACATTTATCTCGATAAGGTAAAAGAGAATTATGATTATGTCATTATTGACTGTATGCCATCACTTGGAATGCTAACGATTAACGCGCTTACAGCGGCAGACAAGGTCATCATTCCGGTGCAGGCACAGTATCTTCCGGCAAAAGGCATGACACAGCTGCTAAAAACGATCAGCAGGGTACAGCGAAATACCAACCCGGCTTTGCGAATCAGTGGAATCTTGCTGACCTTAGTAGACGGACGCACAAATCTGGCAAAAGAAGTGCGAAATGTGATAAAGAGTACCTATAGCAGTAAAATCAAGCTGTTTCAGACGGAAATTCCGGTCGCAGTATCAACCGCCGAATCGCCATCGCAGGGAGAAAGCATTTTTGAATACGATGCGAAAAGTCCTGTGTGCAAGGCATATGAAAAATTAGCAAAGGAGGTCAGTCATGGCGAAAAAGAAAGAACTCGCAATGAATCTTGCCTCACTCGATGATTTATTCAGTACGCAAGAGCAGCGTGAAGAAGATAGCAAAGAAAAAATACTGGAAATATCCCTATCGGAAATCAGTGAGTTTCCAAACCATCCGTTTCATGTGAAGATGGACAGCGAAATGGAAAAGCTGGTAGAAAGCATTAAGCAAAACGGTGTGCTAATCCCTGCGCTTGTTCGTCCGAAAGATGGTGGCGGGTACGAAATGATTTCCGGTCATCGAAGAAAATTTGCAAGCGACCTCGCGGGAAACAAAACAATCCCTTGTATCGTGCGAAATTTGACAGACGACGAATCAACAATTGTGATGGTCGATTCTAATTTACAGCGTGAAAACTTGTTGCCAAGTGAGAAAGCATTTGCATATAAGATGAAACTGGAAGCGATGAAACGGCAAGGAAAACGAACCGATTTAACTTGTGTGCAAGTTGCACACAAGTTAGACGGAAAGAAATCAAGACAGCTTTTAGCCGAAGAAGTTGGAGAGAGCCAAGACCAAGTGCGAAGATATATTCGCCTAACCTACCTGATCCCGGAACTCTTGCAGCGTGTCGACGAGGGGACAATGGCAATGACGCCAGCGGTTGAACTATCGTACATTCCAGAAGATTTACAGCGAGAGGTTTTCGATGTTATGGAACAAGAGGACTGTTCACCGTCCCACGCACAGACCAAGAAAATGCGAAAACTGCTCGAAAGTGGGAATCTTTCGCAGGATTCCATTCTGTCAGTCATGCAAGAGGAAAAGCCAAACCAAAAGGAGAAAATCACATTGCACGCGGATAAAGTTTCAAAATACATTCCAAAGAGCGTGCCGATTGGCGGGCGGGAGGCATATATCCTCAAAGCACTGGAGTATTACGCAAAAGCAAGGGAAAGGCAGCAGGAGAAAGCGCGTAGAGAGGAGGCAAGATAAAACCGCATAAAATCATTCCTCTAAGACTAAGACTTATATAAGACTTAGCCTACCGAAAAGAAAAAATTCTTTCTTCGGCAGGCTTTTTGTAAAGTCTTGGAGATATAGGGAGAAAGCACATTTTCATTTTCCGCCGTACATGATATAATCAAGCAAAAGGGAAACGGAGGTATGCAGATGAAAAGGAATGAGTTGCTACGAAAAGTTTTAAGTGTATCCGTCATGATTTGCATGACAGTGACTGCATGGAGCACTGCGTTTGCAGAAGAGATTACAGTTTGCCCGGAAGAAAGCCCGCTTACAACCATTTCCGCAGGCGATACCGGCACAGAGCAGGAAAGCAGGAGAGCGTTTAAGGACAGCAAACCAAAGCTTACCACAGACTCCTGTGCATGTAACAAAATCAAGCTGTCGTGGAATACGCTAAGCGGTGCAGACGGTTATGTGATTTATCGCGCATTGTCAAAGTCCGGAAAATATAAGCAAATTGCGGTGCTAAGCGGCGCAGAGAAAACAACCTATCAAAATAGCGGCGTGAAAACGGCAAAGGCATATTACTACAAAGTACGGGCATATCAAACCCAAAATGACAAGAAAATCTTTTCTAAGTATTCTGCAGTCAAAAGCGCATCCGCAAGACCTGCAAAGGTAAAGGGCTTAACCGTTACATATGAGCAGGGCGATGTTGTTTTGAAATGGAAAAAGCAAAGCGGCGCAAGCGGCTATCAGCTTCAAGTGCGGGAAAACGGCGGTAAGTGGAAACCGTATATCAAGGATGGGACCTATCGGTTCTATCCGGAAAAGTACGCAAAGAATTATCGCTATGACCCAAATCAGCGCTACTTTACGGGAACTGCGGCAAGATGGATTATCGACCGAGATAAGAGCTATGCATACCGCATTCGTTCCTATCGAACCGTAGACGGAAAGAAAGTCTTTGGGCTTTACTCAAAGCCGGTAGAGCTAAAACAAACCATCACAAAAGAAATGCTGGAAGAAGGAATTACGCAGTACCTCAAACAAAAGCATCCAAACTATAAATTCTATGATACCAACCTTGATGGCGAACCACTTACACCGGAAAACGGCTCTTGGGGAAGCGAATGGCCGGAACCGATTTGTCGCTATGAGAATTTCGATATTGTAATGAGTCGATTAGAAAAGACAATCGACGCTTACATTCAGTCATGCTTTGGCATTGATGGTGAAGCTGGCAATGGCTGCCCATATGTGCGCGAGGAAAACGGAAACTATCAAGTATGGCTGCTTTATTAAAGTTAAGAAATGAGGACACCTGAAAAGGTGTCTTTTTTGTTAGGAGGAAAAAAATATGGGAATCCGAAGTCCAACAGCCGTAAATGGGCTGTTTTTTTACGAAAAAAGGGAAGGAGAAACAAAACATGAAAAAGAAAATCGGAAGTATCCTGTTAAGTTTTGCGCTTGCGGTTACCATGCTGCCTATCGAAACCATTTCTGCCAGCGCAGCAAGAGGAGACACGCACAAGCTGGAGGGGACTTTCTCTTACGGAAACACCCTGCGTGACCGTGAGGGAAAAGCGTATGAATATCCAAACAGTGAAGCGGTCAACGGAACTGCAAAGTGGATGGAAATCGAGTATCCTGACTACAACACGAAAAAGCTCAATACCGGAGGCTGTCAGGAACTTAAGACACTGAAGGAATACCGCGTCAATGGAAAAGTGGCATACTGTTTTGAGCATGGCGTCCGTGTGGATTCCGCACTGAAACTTGCAGCCGCAGCAAGAGATAAGTCCTTTATCTACCGCTGCTATGAGAACGCAGGCAAAAAATATATCTTTGACCAAATGTGCCTGTGTCTTTTCTACGGCAGACAGGAGGAAGACAGCATTAACACCTTGCTTGATGATCCGGAAAACGGCGGACTTGGATTTCGTGCATGGAAACGAACGCAGGAAGCCAAAGGCATGAAGTTTTATGCAGACCGCTATGTTCTGTCTGATTGGGAAGCTGCGACAAGACAGCTCGTGCATGAAAGCCAGCAAGGCTTTCGCAGTGAGAGTAATTTTACGCTCAAAGAAAATGGGCTGCACTATTTAGATGGTTTTCGAGGAAAGAATATCGGAAAAATCAATACCAATCATTATCAATCGGCAATCAAAGGACAGGCCGCCTATGATATTTATCGTTTTATGCAAGATGCAATCAAAAAACATAAGACATTCTCTACAAGTATTGCAAGGAAAGATAAGAGTGACCCGAAGGTCATTCAGATGAAAGACGATGACAAAGACGGTATCTGGACAGCAAAGGTAAAGGTTTCCGAAGAGCGGGCTTTTGCACTGTATGCAGCCAGCGGCAAGGGAAAGAAGAATCTTGACATTAAACTCCTAACGGAAAACGGACAAAGTTATTATCAGGTCACATATAAAGGGAAACCCGACAGCAGCGTTACCTATACGGTTAAGAAAAATGCGCCAGCAAGGGATACTGCCAAATATGATGATATGTTGATTTGGGAATGTAAGGACGGCTACGGTCATGTGCAGCCGGTGGCGACCGGATACTGCGACCCAATCGAAGGGTATCTAAAGCTGGCCACAAAGGTACCTGAGGAAGAAGTCGAACCAAAAGATGCACCGCCTCCGGAGCCGGAATATTTTCCGACTTTTACCTTTCAGATTCATAAAGACGACCTGAATCCGGGCTATGACGGCGATACCTGCACCCCGATGGGCGATGCGACCCTTGCGGCAACCTTTGCGCTTTATCGCGACGGACAGGAAGTGGATCGCGTGACCTTAGATGCGTATGGCAGCACAGCGACCCTATCTGACCAGCCGTGGAACACGCCGGAAGACTTTACCCGAACGGAAAGCGGCAGTACCGCTACGCATCGCGTTTCAGACGGAAACGGCGGCACACGTCTTCATGGCTGCGGCACAAAGCAGCCGACGAAAGTCGAGTGGGAAGGCGAGCACACCTATGAAATTCGTGAGATTGAGCGGCCTGCAGGGCGTTTTATCGAGCCGGACAGCGGGGTGCGGAAAATTACCATCCGATATTACGCCGTCACAGAAGATAGCAGAAGCTATGCCTGTGAGGACGCAAACTGGTCGGAGATTCAGTACGATGTGACCTATCGCGATCCGCAGCAAATAACGGACATCGATGAGCAGCATGGAATGATTACGGCTGTCGATGAAACGGTTATCGCAGTTCCGGATACTTTCATTGATGACTGCTACCGCGGCAAAATGACCATTTCCAAGTCATTAGAAAGTGAAAATGTTTTTTCCGAGCGAAAGGACGGCGCTGCGGGAGGCGAGCGGGACTCGATAAATTCCTACTGGAAAATACGGCTTGCAAGCGGCGGATATGAAAAGCATCCGTACCTTTCTTTTGTCAGGGAAAAGGACGAGCCTTCCGGGACGGCGATTTACCGCGTTGTACGCGATACTACAGGAAAAGACAATGCAGCCGAAGCATTAAAAATCGGAACAAACGGCGACCTGTATATATACGATATTCCGTATGGAAGATATATCGTGGAGGAATACGCTGCAGATGATGACTCTTTTGTGAAAGAGCAGTTTGAAGTCGTAATTGATGAGCACAGCGGAAGCTACACGCCAAACGATGATTTTGACAATCGCTATGACTATAATCTTCGCGATGTGAAAAAGACAAACAAAATCAAGGTCGTGAAAACCAATGCCGAAACCGGAAAGCAGGTGCGCGCAAAAGGAACAAAGTTCTATATCCGCTATCTTGGAAATCCGCTGAATACAGAGGAAGAAAACAAAAAGTTGAAAAACTACGGAAGACTTCTTCCAAACAGTGACGACATTACGAAAAAAGAGCCATACACCTTTGAAGCGGACGAAAACGGCGAAATCACGATTCCGTATCAACTGGAATATGGAATTTACCGCGTGGAGGAATGGCTGCTGCCGGAGGGATATTTTGTCGGCGAATATCATGGCATGGGAAAAGCGGAAAGCCATGATTTTGGAACAGCCGAAGAAGGACAGCGCAAAGCCCTGTCCGGGCATTCCTACAGCGACCTTGTCGGAATCTACGATGACTCTATGGAAAAAGTCACCTACGAGGGAAAGGACGCATACGCCTTAAATGAAGTTTTCAACTTTTACACCTTTAAGGTGGAAAAACAGAAGACGCATATCGACGGCAACTTCGGGCAGATGGTTGATTATCAGGGAAACATCTCACAAGCCGATGCAAACTATGATTCTGCGGACTATCCGTATGGGATTACCTATCATCCGGTATACCTGACGAACCATATGGTAAAAGGAAAAATCGAAATAAAGAAGAGCGGGGAGGCTTTTTCCGGATTCCGAAAAATTGTCAAAGACGGATACACCCTCATGCAGCCAATCTATGAAAAGGTTACGGCCTTAAAAGATGCGGTCTTTGGCATTTTTGCTGCCGAAGATATTCTCTTAAATGATGGCAGTGACGGACCGAAAATTTATGATGCCAAAACGGGAGAAGAAATTGTCATCCCGACTGAAAAATCGACCCATGCCGGAAATCTTTTGGAGAAAGTGCAGCATACGCTATCCAAGTTTTTCCGCGGAGAAGGAAGCGTTTATGAAACAGGAAGCCTTTTGCATAACTCCGGTGCAAAGCTCTGGTTTTTGAAAGACCGCAGCGAAAGCGAGGACGGACACTATACTCGTATTTATGTATCGCCGGAGCAAAAAGATACGGTTTATTCCTACTCTTATGAAACGGAAGAAAACGGTCTGAAGCTGCGCTATGATGTAAAAGTTACGATGACCTATCAGGCAGGCGGCAAGACGATTACCGATATGGAAGTGAGCAAGGTATCGACCGTAAAAGAGGGCTACCGGATTTCCATTCCGCTTACCCTCCCGGACGGAAGTGTTGGCGAAAAAATCCTTTCTCCGATGGAAAGCTTTTTGGGCTATCAATCACCGGATGATCCGAACCCTGCAAGTAATCTCTCCGTATACGATAAGACCTATCTTTATGAAGCAGACGGAGAAATGGATACCGATGAGGACGGGAATCCGGTTGACCTGTCGCAAATCGGGGCAAGCAGGTATGAAGAAAAAGATTATGTCTTTTATCATTTAACTGCAAACGATGTTAAGGAAGAAGAACGCATTGTACAGGAAGCAAAAGACCTTGACGGCGATGGCATCATCGACGAGAGCAAAGGCGACCTTGCAGAAAAGCGAGATACCAAAACGCGTTACGAATGGGAAAATTACGGAGCCGAGCTTTTATATAAAACCGCCGGAGAAAAGGCGGTCATAAAAGTAGGCGAGGGCTTTGCGGTTCAAACCGAAGGCTACTATATGGGCGGTGCGTATTATGACAGTCCGCAGTCTGTGCTTTGCGATGAAAACGGAACTCCGGCCGATACCTTTACGATTCCGGAGGGCTGGAGCCTTCTTCCGTACACGGATGACCCACAGGAAAAGGCACATCACATCATTATTACAAAGAACGAAACCGAAAGCCCGCAATATGCGGTGCTGCTTGCTGACGGCAGATGGCAGGAATGCGACGAAAACGGAAACTTCCAGAAGATGAGCATTCAAGTCTATAAGGCAAGCTATGTCAAGCAGGCAGGCGATGAAAACGGTTTCTCGTTTTGCTGGGATAGTTTTCTTGTAGAAACAAAAGCAAATACCAAAGAAAAGACAGCAATTACCAAGATAACCAAACAGGCAGAAGAAATTCGCCCACAGACAGAGCTTGGAGCAGGCTATACTTATGAAGAAGAGGGGAATACTATGACCTTTACAGCTGCAGAGCCGGATGCGCCGCTGTACTTTCTTTCTTCCGACGGAATCCGAACCGAAATGTATTATCAGGGCGGCGTAATGAAAGTGACACTTACCATTCCGCAGACTGCGGTGGACAGCGATTTTCAGTATCTTGTTCCGACCTTAAACTTTGTAAAATATGAAAAGGACGAAAGCGGGGAGCATCGCACCGACCACCGCATTGACTGGTATGCAAAACTGACGCCGGATCATCCGGTCAGCAGCGGAACGCCATATGATGGCGTCAGCTGGAAGGCAGTTCGCCATGAATCTGCGGAAAGCGGAGAAAAGGAATCCTATACGATTGAAATTGTTTCAAACCAAGACGCGGAAAGTCCGCTGGAAATTACCTATGCCGACGGCTATACAATGACACTCTATCAAGACGAGGCAGAATCGGGAAACGGAGTTGGTGTTGCAGTGCTTGACAGCGTATATAAGACAACACGCGCTTCAATGGGAGCTTTGGTAGATACGATTACGACCAATGCGGAAGGAAAAGCAGTGTCAAAACTTCTGCCGCTTGGGAAATATATCGTGCGGGAACTGGACGCAGGAAGCGGGTATGTGACAGACGCTTCGCCTTACGAAGTTGAGCTTTCCTATAAAAATCAGTTTACTCCACTTGTCTGGAAAGCGCTCAATCTAAAGAATCGGCGCTGCCAAGTGGAAATTGACTTATCGAAAGTCTTTGAAAAGACCTATCAATCGCAAAACTATCAGCCGGAAAGCGGTGCAGCCTTTGGCATTTTTTCTGCGGAAAGCATGAAAAGTGCTGAAAGTGCGGACGGCGCGGTCAGCGAAGTCCCAAAAGACACGCTGCTGGATATTCTGAAAGTCCGCGAGGACGGAAAGGCATTCTCCACCATCAAACTTTCGGACGGTCTTTATTATATCAAGGAGATTGCGGTAAAGAGCGGCTATGTCTTAAACGACATGCCTTTTTATTTTGCCATCGGAGAGGACAAAGAGCGTGTATCTGTCCCGTGTGAATTTTCCTATCCGGAAGACGGCATAGAGGGAAACATCGTCATGGATGCTTTTGAAAATGCAGTCGTAACCGTTCATTGCAAGAGCCGCTACCCGATGCCGGAAATTTCGATTGACGGAAAGAAGTATGAATTAAATCAAAGCGTGCAGGAAGAAAATCTGACAATCGAAAACGGTAAAGACGAAACCAGCGTGACCTTCCGTGTAAAAACGGGAGCGCAGCATAAGCTTCTTCTGCCAAATGAAAAGGAGCTGTTGGTAGAAGTAAAGGCAAACACCTATATCTACACGCTGGATGGTATGGAAAAGACCTATATCCCGGAAGTTTCTTATACCGGATATTATGCAAAGTATACCGAAAGTTTTGAAGCAGAAGAAGGAGAAAGCCTGACAGAGAAGAAGTCGGTGCTTACCCTTAGCGCAGCAGGGGCCTTGCCAAATGTTGTAACAGCCTTTGTAAAACATACACCACAGACCAAAGAAGAGCTGCAGGCGGATGGCACGACGAAAACCGTTGGCATTTTGGATTCTTCCGGAAAACAAACCTATACACATGAAGCGGAAGTTTCCATAACCGATACAGACGGGCATTCGGTTCTTCCTAAAGTGCTTTACCGAAAGAAAGGCACGCAGGAAACCGAAGAAAGCATTTCTACTGAAACCAGCCGCATTCCGCTTGCCGCAGGAGAGCAGATTCGTTTTGCAAGCACATCCGGCGAGCAGGTAAGCGTCCAGCTAAGTGCAGATGGCGCGGCTGCGGTAACGATTGCAGGCGCATCTACTGGCAAACTGTCCAAAGAAGAAATGCCAAAGGCAGCAAAAGACGGAATCGACCGCAGCAGCGAGCTTCGCTTTGCCAAGTCCGTCACACTTGCGCGTCAGGATCATGCAGCAAACTGTCTGCAGATTAAAATCAATACACTCGATGACCTAAATGCCGGAAAAATTCCAAATGACTTAATGCCGCCGGAAAATCCGCCGCATTATCCGGGAAGCCCTGTGCCGAAAATTCACACGACGGCAAAGGACAGTAAAACAAAGGGACATATCGCATTTGCAGGTAAAGATGTGACGATTGTGGATACTGTTACCTACGAAAATCTGACCGTAGGACAAACATATAAGCTTCGCGGAATTTTGATGGATAAGCAAAGTGGAACGCCGGTCGTAATAAACGGAAAAGAGATAACAGCAGAAGAAGGCTTTATACCGACGACTTCAAATGGTACACAGGAAATTTCCTTTACCTTTGATGCGGCGAGCTTCGCAGGAAAAGATGTCGTTGTCTTTGAAACGCTCTATAAAGTGACTATCAATACGAATGGAAAGACGCACGAGGAAAAGACGGCACAGCATGAAGATCTAAACGACGAAGGACAGACGATTCATTTGCCGGCCATTAAAACAAGTGCGACCGATGAAAAAAGCGGCACGCATACCAGCGAAATTTCAAAAGAAGATACGAAAGTAACCATCGTGGATGCCGTAAGCTATGAAAATCTTGAGGTCGGAAAGTCTTATGTGATGAAAGGCATTTTAATGGATAAAGGAAGTAAAAAGCCGCTTCGCATAAAGGGAAAGCCTGTTCAAGCAGAATGCACCTTCATTCCGCAGGAAAAAAGCGGCACGATCACGCTTACCTTTTCTTTCGATGCGGCGGATTTAGCCGGAAAGGATCTCGTTGTCTTTGAACGCTTGTACTTGGAAGGAACGCTCATTGCAAAACACACTGACCTTAATGATGAAGGGCAGACCGTAACCACCAAGGAAAACCCGGAGAAACCAAATAAACCGAATAAACCGGAGAAGCCTGACAAACCGACGGAAGTTCCGAAAACCGGAGATCAAACAGACCTGTGCAGATGGATTGCACTAATAGGACTTGCCCTTTTGGGTATGCTGGCATCTATGGCAACACTCAGAAAAAAATAGGAGGAGTCTGCAGAAGAAAAGCAGGAGTAAAAGTTAGTAAACAGATATTTCATTTCATGAAAACGGAAGTCGAAAGGCTTCCGTTTTCTAAAAGGAGGACAAAAATCATGAATCTAAGCATTGAAAAAACAGTAAAAACGAAGCCGGAAAAGGCAGAAAAGCGCATGGCAGCCTATGACAGACTGCTGACACAAAAAGAAAACGAAAAGAAGGAGGAAGCAGAGCATGATTACTTTATTACAATTTGAGGAGATGCTGAAAAAAGAGTGGATTTCCTACTTCCCGGAGAGCTATCAAAACGGCAAAGTTTTCTTTCATGAAAAGCATATGCGTAATGGTGCATCGACTATACAAGTAAGCCTTCAGGGGGTTACAGACAAAGCACCGATGCTTTCTTTGCGTTCCTATTATGAAGGCATTATGCGGGGGGAATTTGCAGGAAATGTTTTGAAAAGGATGGCAGATGATTTTCAAATATACGAGAAACAAGGAACAGAACTCTTTCAGGAAATTGTGGATATGCATCCGCAAAATTTTGAAATCATGAAAGACAAAATCACTTTTATACTGGTAAATCGAAATGCAAGTGAAAAATTCTTAGAGGATGCAGCTTACCTGCCCCTTGAGGATTTGGCAAAGGTTTTCTACATCCAAATAAGTTCTGAAATGCACGCAAAGGTGACAAAAGAGATGTGCAGGGAATGGGGTGTCGATACGCAAGAATTAGAAAAAGCAGCATTGGAAAATATGCCTTGTTTATTGCCCGCCCAATTATCGGATATGGGGGAACTTTTTTTTGACAGGGAATCCCACAATTATTTAGATGAAACAGGAGAAATGAATGGCGATTTGTATGTTCTTACTAACAAGAACAAAACACTCGGTGCAGCTACGATGCTTTATCCCGGTGTCATGGAAAAAATCACAGAAAAAATGAAAGCACCATTCTATATTATTCCATCCTCCGTGCATGAGATCATTATTGTGCCAAAGACTCTTAATATGACACTTTCAGAGATTAGGCAAATGGTGAGACTGGTAAATAAAGAAGCAGTCTCGAAAGAGGAGTTTTTATCGAATAATGTCTACTGCTATGACAGCAAAACGAGAGAAATCCGGATGATGCATGAGGACTTTGCAGTCGAAAAGCCAAAGAGGAGGGAGCGCGCGTATGACCGGTAAAGAAACAGAAAAGCTTCTACGGAAAATGGACAGAGAATATCAAGAATTTCGGGGAAAACTTGAAACGCTGCCTGCGAATCTGGCACTTGAGCACGCGTTTGAAGATGTAACCAAACGGGATATCCTGTATGCCGCTGAGGAAGGCACTCTTGATGATAAACAGGCAAAGGCACTTTTAAAACTGCCGAAACCGCTGGAAACTTGTTATCAGTACTGGTTAAAGGAAGAAACCGATTATATGGAAGTGCTATCAAATTCGCTTCAGAAAACGGCAGACCGGGAAATCAAGCATCAGAGACAGGAAAGGATGGAAAGGGAAAATGGCGAAGCTTGCAGATGAAATGATTCAAAAGGCAAGGCAGCTTGACCTACTGACCTATCTGCAGCTGCAGCAGCCTTGGGAACTTGTACCGATCGGACCGAATCGCTATCAAACTAAAACACATGATAGTCTAAAAATCGATCATGGCATGTGGTACTGGTGGTCGAGAAATATCGGCGGCAGAAGTGCGCTTGACTATCTGGTCGCGGTAGAAGGCTGGGAGTTTCGCAAAGCGGCACTGCATATCTTGGAGCTTGAAAGAATCCAGCCGATAGAAATGCCGCAAAAGAAATTGCAGGAAGAGAAAGGCAAAAGTTCCTTTTGCCTGCCGATGAGGGCAAACAGTAACAGGCGAGTGCAGGCCTATCTAATGCAGCGTGGTATTGACAGGGACATTATAGGCTATTTTGTTTCCAAAGGACTGATTTATGAATCTTATCCACAGCATAACGCGATCTTTGTTGGATTAAGTGAAAACGGAGAGCCTGCTTATGCGGCTCTCCGGAGTACCGGAACAAAACGCTTTGCAGGAGAGGCAGCAGGAAGCAGGAAAGCCTACGCATTTTCCTTTTCGGAAGGCAAGTCTACTACCATTCATGTCTTTGAAAGCGCAATCGACTTGCTATCCTATGCAACCTTGCAAAAGCTGCGAGGTGCGGACTGGAAAGCGGAACATTATGTATCCCTTGGCGGATGTGCTTTTTCGAGAGGCGATGGTCTTCCGCAGTCACTTCACCGAATGTTGCATGAAAAACCAAATGCCCGAATGATCAAGTTACACCTTGATAACGATAGAACCGGACGAAGCTATGCACAGGCAATTATCAGAACATTGACTGCGGATGAAGATTATACAGATTATCAGGTGTTTGATATGCCGCCGCCCTGCGGGAAAGATGTCAACGATTATCTGATGATGAAGCTGAAACAAATGGAGGAAAGGAGCCAAAATGGAGCAGGAAAAAATTTTATACATGAATCGCAAAGAGCTTGAAGCCTATCTTGAAAACGGGCTGAAGGAAAATGTGATTTTGATTATTGAAGATGGTAATGCAGAAGAAGGAAAGGAGATTTGGGATGGACGAAAGAAACCTGAATGTGGTACGGGTAAAGCTGATTGACGATACGCCGCTCTTTGGAAATGAATTGATTCAAACTGCGAATGATGCCATTTTTCTCATACAAAAGGAGCTGCGAAACTGTGACAGGGAAACCTTTTGCGCTTTGCATCTAAACGCAAAGGGAAAGCCCTTAAGCATGAGTATCATCAGCATGGGTGAACTGAGCTCAGCCCCAGTTCATCCACGCGAGGTTTTCAAAGCCAGCATCTTATCAAATGCCGCTGGGGTCATTTTCATGCACAACCATCCAAGTGGCGATTTGACACCATCAGAAGAAGACAGGAAGACAACAAAACGGATGGAAGCAGCGGGCAAGCTATTAGGAATTCATGTGGTGGATCACATTATCGTCGGAGAGAACAAGGCGAATTATTACAGCTTTCGAGCAAATGACCTTTTGAATCCGGATGAAGAGAAAAGGAAACAAAAGCAGAAAAAGCAAAGCCCGAAACACAAAGAGCAGGAGGCACGATGAAATGGAAGAAAAAATAGAGGCACTGCTGATTTGTCCGATGAAGAAGCCGGAAAGGATTTTTATTACGGATTCTCTGGAAGATTTGCAGAAAGCAGTCGGAGGCTATATTGAGCAGTTTTCAAACTTCGATGACGATGCAGTGATTGTTTGTAACGAGGAAGGAAAGCTGAGAGGGCTTCCACTGAACCGCGCAATCTATGGAAAAGACGGAAAACTGATGGATATTATTGCAGGCGACTTCCTAATCTGTCGCGCGCCCTTTGACAGCGATACTTACCAAAGCCTAACACCGGAGCAGCTTAAAAAGTATGAATTACGGTTTCGTTATCCGGAGATGTTTTATAGGACCTTTGACGGAATCCGCGTGATGCGGCAGAAGGAACGAACGCAAGATGTGCCGGAACGCTAAAACTACATTTTCTTTTCGGAAGGCAAATGACGGGAAAATCCTGCTGCAATGAATTAGCAAGCAGTGCATTTTTACTCCTGCAGAGAAAAACGCGCATTTAGGGGAAACCCCTAAGACCCCTGTTTCGATTTTAACTCCCCATTTAACGCCTTTAACTCTCCCGTTTAACTCACCATATGTGAGTTAAAATATAAATTTACCAAGTGAATTAAAAAGATGAACCACATCGAGAAGGTAAAAAATAAAAGGGAAGTGGAAGATTTGATATAAAATATACACGATAATGAGAAAAAATCTCGTTATTGTGTTTACTTTTTGCGAAATAGGGCATATAATATATGTAAATCATCAAATCAATCAATAGAAAAGAGAGGTAACAGCCATGCTGATACAATTTAATTTCAAAAACTATAAGTCCTTTCGCGATGAAACATCCCTTGATTTATCGGCAACAAAGATGAAGGAATTTGAAAGTAGCGTGGTAACCATCGGCGGCGAGAAAATACTTCCGGTTGCAGCTGTATATGGAGCGAATGCAAGCGGCAAGTCGAATGTTTACAGTGCTTTTGAGTTTATGACGGCATATGTAGAAAATTCCTTTTTTTATGGAGATGATGATAAGACTTTTGCAGATGCCAGACCGACCCCCTTTCTGTTTGACAGCCGTGCAAGAAACGCAGAATCCCTGTTTGAAGTGTATTTTACCATTCCGGGAGAGAGTGCAGAGAAAACATACAATTACGGATTTTGTATTGACGAAACGGGCATAACTGAAGAATGGCTCAATACAAAAGCAAAAAGTGCGCGGGAATTCAAGTCCGTCTTTTATAGAAACACAGAAAAGCAGGAACTGGATTTAAGAGGCATTGCAAAGGTAAGCCGTGATAACATCGAGGTAGCACTAAATCGCCAAGTTTTGATTATTTCTTTAGGGGCAAAGCTAAAGGTTGAAAAATGCAAGCAGATTCGAGATTGGTTTCTCTTGAATGAATTTGCGGATTTTGGCAATGAAATGACGAACCTTTTCTTATCAAGGACTTTGCCGAAGGGATTCGTGGAAGATGAAAAGGTCAGAGAGGATGTTCTAAAATATTTTTCCTCTTTTGATAAACAGATTACCGGATTTAAGATAGAGGAACTTCCGTCTAAGGATGAACAAGAGGGGAAAAAATATGCCATTGATGCGATTCATCACATGATTGATTCCGACGATGATGCGAAGCTCCCGCTGCACCAAGAATCCGCCGGAACTTTGAAAATGTTTGCAATGTACCCGGCATTACATGAAGTTTTGGAAAAGGGCGGCGTGTTATGCATTGACGAGTTGAACAGCCGCTTGCATCCACTTCTTGTTCGTAACTTTATTTTGACTTTTCTGAACCCTGAAATCAATAAAAACCATGCACAGCTAATCTTTACTACGCATGATACATGGCAGCTTTCCAATCAGCTTCTTAGAAGAGATGAAATCTGGTTCACAGAAAAGGATGAAAAAGGACTGTCAAATCTTTATTCCTTGGCAGATTTTGTGGATGAGGATGGCTCTCGTATACGCAAAGATGAAAATTATGAGAAAAATTATCTGTTAGGAAAGTATGGCGCAATTCCATCGCTGGAAACCATCAGGCTTTTAGAGGAGGAATAAATATGGCTCGCGATGACAGAAGAGGCAAACGAAAAACAAGAGAAGAGCGCAGCAAAAGGCGCGTGCCGGAAATGGGATATTATCTTGTAGTAACCGATACGGAAGCGACGGAGCGGCTTTACTTCCATGGATTGCATGAAAGCCTTCCTGCTGAAGTCAGAAAGAAGCTTGTCATCAAAGTGGTGGAAACAAAGACACAGAAACTTGTGGAGAAGTGCAAGGAGCTTGTGATGTATGATCCGCAATACAGAATTCCATGGATTGTATTTGACCGCGATAAGGTTGTAGACTTTGATGGCATCATACGGAAAGCAGAGGCAGAAGGTTTTCATGTCGGGTGGTCAAATCCCTGCTTTGAGATATGGCTGTTTGGCTATTTTGGCAACATTCCGACGATTGAGCAATCATGGACTTGCTGTGACAGATTCGGAGAGCTTTACGAAAGAAAGACCGGACAGGCGTATGACAAGGCAGATGAGAAGCTGTATCACAGGCTATGCCAATACGGAGATGAAGAAGATGCGATTAAACGCGCGCACTTAAAATATGAGCAGATGCTGCGGGATAAGAAAACGCTTCCGTCACAGATGTGTCCATGCAGTACGGTGTATAGGTTAGTGCAAGAGATTAAACAGAAAGCTGAAAAATAAGAGGAGGAATACGATTTGAGAAAACAAACAGGTGGACATTTTTATATTAACATTTTAAATTTTAACGATGTTGTTGAAGCAGAAGAACAAACACAAAAAGAACTAAAGCATTCAATTCATGCATTAGATACTTTTTTCTCTTCAATCGAAACATACGGGAAGAAATACTATGCAAATGAATTTGTAGTCGAAAAAGTAACAGGCTCAAGACTACATATGTATGTACAAACAGAGGACATACAGAATGCTTTCTCGATTATAGCAGATATATCAGCCTATGCGTTTTCTTTGACTGACTTCATGAGCAGTGAAATAGCAAAGTATAAAACTTTACTGAAATTTAGTATTCAAATAGGGGCAGATTTTGGTAGGTTTTACGAATTTGAATTTCACTCAGAAGAAATTGAGGAAATGACTACGATAGGGTATCCTGCTAATTTTGCAGCAAAATTGCAAAATTTAGCTGCAAAATCACAACTGAATATATCTGAAATAATGTTTGATTCATTACCTTTAAGGCAAAAGAACTTATTTATCAAAAAAAATAGTGAACAAATTAAAAAGTATGAGCAAAAATGCTATTATACAACAAATTTGTCTGCGCTTACAATGCGCCGTAATATTGCTACGGACTTAGAGAACGCAAAAGATTTTGCTAAGAGAGTAAATCTTACAGAAATGAGAGCTTCGGAAGTTCGAAAATTAGTAAATTTTGAAAACATAACTAAAAAAGAGTACAAGAAAGTGCAAGGGATTCCACTATATGCCGATGTGAGAGACTTTACCAGACAATTTAACGCAGATGGAAGCAACCTTGAGGAAATGACAGAAAGAACAGCAAATATTCTTAAATCAATGTACACAGTTGTAAAAAAGCGTAGCGGTGTGCATATCCAATTCCAAGGTGACCGAGAACAAGCCCTGTTTCATGATTATGGCAGTTACAGTTGCACGAAGGATGCGGTTATTGCGGGGCTGGAGATTATTGATGCTATTAAGGATCAAGGTGTGACTGTAGGAGTCGGACAAGCCATAGGAACTGTATATGTCACAAAAATTGGTGCCAGAGGAGAAAAAGACAATCTACTTTTAGGAAAAACGGTTAACGAAGCCGATAGCAATGAAGATGAAAAGGCTGGAAAAAATCAACTTGTTATTTCAAAAGAGATATACGACATATTGAGAAAGAGTAATCCGATTTTGGCAAATCTATTTCGCGTATACGATGCAACTTCCTATTATACCGAAAAAGGTTACCGGGAGTATTTATCGAGCTGTGAATATAGACAACAGAGAATAGCAAATAGCAGCAATTCTTACAACGGTGCGTGGGGTTCCTATGATGCAGAAAGCGTACAGTAAGTATTATTCGGATGTTTTTACAGATATTAAAGAACTGCGAAAGCATTATCCGGTTTTATTTGTGACCTTATTGCCTACAGTTAAGCCATATCCAGTCACTTTGAAAGTCATTGCAGTGAACTATGAAAGTATGGAAGATATAGGGGCTACGGAGGATGATTTTATCGGAGAATATAGCAGAGTGGTTAATATTAAGATTCCATTCGATTATAAAAAAAGGGGATGCCGTATTTGGGGAGGAGCTTGGATTAGAATTTCACAACTAAAGAAAGAAGATATGCATTTTCATGAGATTCAAAAAGATGGAAGTTATGAATTTTGTGTTGGTGTACCACAGTCGTTTTGTCTATATGATAATGTCCTCCTTGAAAATGTTAAAACAGTAGAACATATGCTAATAGCATATAAATTGTTGATGCAGGGAGAGACAAAGGAACTTGAGCTTTTGTCATATTCACATGGAGAGAAAGGTAAAAAGGAATATGAGCGCAAAAAAGCAAAAATTAAAGCAGCTAAGTAAAGAAGATGCAGATAACTTATTGGAAAGAAGCAAATACTCATTGGAGCTTGTCAATACATGGATTAACAATGCAGACACGAAGGTAGGAATATCCTGTGCAATCATGACTTTCATTTTTGGTATTATCGCTTTTGTCGCTGAAAATCTACTATTTGAAAAAACTTTTGAAGGAGAGCCAAATGGGACTTTAATGGTTTGCTTCAAAGCATCTATGGCAGTCGCGGTAATTCTATTTATTCTTTTCTTGCTGTTCCATTTCTTGGCGATTAAGCCACGATTATTTTTGGAAAAACCTAAGAAAGAGGAAAAAGCAACCTTTTCGATTTTTTATGCTAAAATAAGCAAATGCAAAAATGTTAATGAATTTATGATGCTTGCAAAGAATGCAGACAAGGTTGCTTTTATAGACGAAATTTTGAAAGAAATTTTTATAAATTCAAAGATTTGCACTACGAAAATGACCTATTTCAAAATAGGTTTGTGGTCTGCAATAGTAGGACTATTTTTCGCTATATTGGCTTGTGCCCTTTGGTATATTGCACATCTATAAAAACTAAATCAAAAATAAAAAAATAGTTATTAAAGGCTGTCAAGTTGGCGGCCTTTTTTCTTTGCCAAAAAAATAAGGAGGTGAACCTATGGGACGAACAATCAAGAAGCAGTTTTGGCTAAACAGCAAAGAAGCCGAGGCGCTGCGGCGGAATGCGGAGAAAACCTGTCTGACGGAAACGGCACTGGTGCGGCTGCTGATCACAGGCTTTGAGCCGCGGGAAAAACCGGATGCAGCATTTTATCAGGACATGAATCAGCTTTCCGCGATTGGAAACAATCTGAATCAGATTGCAGCAAGGCTGAATCGCAGCGGAGCGGTTGACAGCACGCAGTTAAAAGAGGAAATCGAAAAGCTGAAGGCGTTTCGCCTTGCGCTTTTGAAAAAGTATGTTGAGCCGGATGAAGCACAATGGCTGTAACGAAAATCTGGCCCGTTAAAGGCAGGATCGAGCAGCCGATTTCCTATGCCATGAACCCGAAGAAAACGGATAAAGAACTTTGGGCAGGTGATGCCAGCATCGAAGATGTCATCGGTTATGCGTCAAACAACGAAAAAACCGAAAAGCAGTATTATGTCAGCGGAATCAACTGCGCGGCGGAAAGCGCGGCAGAAGAATTTCGCATGGTCAAAAAACAGTTTCAAAAGCAGGGCGGAATCATCTGCTATCATGGCTACCAGTCCTTTGCGGAGGGCGAGGTCACGCCGGCAGAAGCACACGCAATCGGTGTGGAGCTTGCAAAGAAGTTTTGGGGAAAAGAGTATCAGGTGATTGTGACAACGCACTTAAACACGAAGTGTCTGCATAATCATTTTGTAATCAACTCGGTTTCTTTTGTGCATGGAAGAAGATGCCGCCAGACAAAGTGGCGGGAGCTGAAAACGGTTTCTGATGAAATCTGCAGGCAGCATCAAAAGTCCGTAATTGAAACGAGCATTGGAAAAGGGATGCCATACACGATTGCAAAAGCAGAGGAAAACGGAAAACCAAGCAGGCTCAATCTTGCAAGAGCGGCACTCGACGAGGCGCTTTCACAGTGCAGTAATCTGAAAGAACTGCAAAGGCGGCTGAAAGCGCAGGGCTACGAACTTGATATAAATCCAAGCCATAAATACTGGACAATTCGGCTGCCGAATTGGAAGCGTCCGATTCGCCTGATCCGTATGGGAAAAGAATACGGCAGAGACAGTATCCTGCAAAAGCTGATTGAAAACCAATCAAAACTGCGGCTTGGCATGAAAAACTTGCAGGCGGGAAGAAGCTACTGTCGCAAAAAGGTAAAAACGCCAAAGCGTAAAGTCAGCGGTCTGCGCGGGCGATACCTGCATTACTGTCACCGTCTGGGTGCATTTCAAAAAAGGCAAAGCCCCGGACGCGTGCACTACTTGTATCGTGACGATCTGCTCAAACTAAATAACATAACAGCCGAAGCAAGGCTCCTTTGTACGAACCGAATCGAATCTGCAGAGGAGCTTTTTGCATATGAAAAGAAACTGGAAAGTGAGGTGAAGGACTTATGCGTAGAGAGAAAGAAGCTATATAACGAAAAGCGAAGAGCGGGGCTTACCGCAGAGGAAAAAGAGCGCATTGCAAAGGAGCGAGAGGCTTTGACCGCAGCCATACGGACCTGCAGGCGAAAACTACACCTTTGCGAAAATATTCAGATGCGTTCAGAACACCTAAAAGAAGCGATGAAGCAGGAACAGGAGATGAGAGAGAACATGAAAAACAAAAAACGAGAAACGGAAAGGGGGCAGGGCAGATGAACTACAGCGGCGACGCAGCCGAGCAGGTGGTAAGATTTTCACTGGAAGGCATGGAAGTTGCGATGAAAATCACAGGGACAGCGGCCAAGGAAATGGCAATCCTGCTTGCGGCAGCCTTAAAGGCAGAACAGAAAACAGCGGGAAAAGCACGGCTTTCCTCTATGCTGAAATCAGGCAAGGAGCTGACCGTCTTTTCTCTGCCGCAGAAAGACCTCAAGAAATTTGTGCAGGAGGCGAAGAAGTACGGCGTGTTGTACTGCACGATTCGGGAGCGGGGAAGTAAGGACGAAAATGCAGCGGTTGACATTATCACGCGCGCAGAAGACGCACCGAAAATCAATCGTGTGGTCGAGCGTTTCAAACTGGCAGCAGTCGATACCGCGGAAATCGTGCAGAATATCGAAAAGGCAAAAGCAGAGCGAGGCAAGACTGACAGCATGGCCCAAAGCGAAAGCAAAGAGAGTATCGAAGAATACATGGGAAAACTCGATAAGCTATTTGACGATATTGCAAGTCAGTCGGTCCCCACACCTTCCCAAAGCAGCGAATTTCCGTCAAAGAGCGGCTTAAAAGAGCAGGAAACAGCAGCCAGACCTATTTCTGAGAAGAAGCCATCGGTAAGGGAAAAGCTGCAGCGGGAGCAGGCAAGGCAAAGGAAGCAAAAGGAAAGCGGCAGGAACAGTGTCTATGAGAGAAAGACCGTAGAGAAAGCGGCAGGAAAGGAGCGTTAAGCATGAATATGGAAACGATGTATGATTTCTTAGAAAAGAACCAAAGCACAGGAAGAAACGGCGGCACACAGCGGCAGGCGGGCGTATATGACCCGGACGAATACCGCGAGCGCAAGCAGGCAGAGCGGCAAGAGCTGTTTGACATGCTAAAGGAAGCGACAAAAGAAGCGGTATCAAGTGATGAAGCTTTTAATCAGTATATCCGCTTGCAGGCGCGATTAAACTATACGGTGTCAAATAGTCTGTTAGTCTTCCTGCAGAAACCGGACGCGGCGGAGCTAAGGGAGTTTGATGATTGGAAAGCCAGAGGTGCGCATATCCGCAAAAACTCGAAGGCAATCAAAATCTTAGAGCCGCATATCGCAAGAAACCGCGAAGGTGAAGCATTTACCGCTTTTTAGCCGAAACGAGTCTTAGACATTTCGCAGACGACCGCACTTCCTGAAAACCGCGGACGAGAAGAAGTCAGCGACAAAGTCAAATTCTTTGCAATTATGGGAATTTCAAAAGCAAAAGTCGAAGCAGTTGAAACGCATACTTTCGGCGAAGATGTCTTTTACGACAGCGGACAAAACACGATTTACCTGCGAAAAGGCTTAGAGCGGGAAGCCTTCTTAAAAGGATTGATTCGCGAAGAAGTCAAAGCTGCAGTCTTTGAACAAAACGGAGCGGAAAATCCGCAAATCCAAAACTTTGAGGCTGCGTGTGCTACCTATCTTATCCAGCGGGAATATGGTCTTGCAGATAAAGACATAAGGATTTCTGTTCCGCAGAGCCTGAAGGACATGGAGCCGAAAGAAATCCGTAGGTGCCTGGAGTATCCGGTCAGCATTCACAGCAAATTGAAGGAAATGCAGAAGCAGATTGCGACCAAATTAAACGAAAAACAGAGTCGAACCCAAGACGCGAGGTAATGCCATGAAAGAAAAACGATACCATTTAGCCATGGACGAAAGAGAGCGAAGCATCATGATTCATGCACTCAACGATTATCGAAACGATTTGATTGACGAAAACCGCGCGCCGGATGCGGTGGAGGATTTGATTCTCAAAGCCGCCAATGCGCCGGACAAAAAGGTTCGCGTGGTGGAAAGGAAACAGGATGAAGCACGGTGAAATGAAAACGATGCTGATGCTATGCCTCGCCTTTTCCTTTCCGGTCATGTATCTTGCGCTTGCCGCAGCACCCTACCTTGGAGAGGGATTTGGCGGCATGCTTCAGGGTATGATACTTGCGCTTGAAAAACCAAACATCGTATTTTGTAAGGACAGCCTAAAAACTGTCCTTCTTTTTTTACTGGTGTACGCAGGAAGTATCGGCGTTTATCTTAGTATGCAGAAAAACTATCGCAGGGGCGCGGAGCATGGCTCGGCGAAGTGGGGGAATCCGCAGACTGTAAACAGGAAATATATGCAGAAACCGCCAAAGCAGAACAGGTTGCTCACGCAGCAAGTCCGCATAGGTCTTGACGGCAAAAAACACCGACGAAATCTCAATATCCTCGTCATCGGCGGCAGCGGTGCGGGCAAGACGCGGTTTTACTGCAAACCTAACATTATGCAATGCAATACCTCCTTCGTCGTGACGGATCCCAAGGGTGAAAACCTGCGGGATACCGGCCGGCTGTTACTGGAAAAGGGCTATGAGGTGCGCGTGCTGGATTTTATCAATATGGAAAAGAGTCACTGCTATAACCCGTTCGTGTACTTAAAAGACGACAACGATGTGCAGAAGTTAGTAACGAACCTGTTTAAGGCAACCACGCCAAAGAACGCGCAGTCGCAAGACCCGTTTTGGGATACGGCCGCTTCCATGCTGCTTCTTGCGCTGATTTTCTATCTGAAATATGAAGCACCGGAGGAGGAACAGAATTTTGCGATGGTCATGGAAATGCTGCGCTATGGCTCGGTCAGTGAAGAAGAGGAGGAATACATCAGCCCACTGGACAGCCTCTATTATGACCTTGAACTGCGGGTGCCGGAGCACATCGCGGTCAAGTATTACAAGAATTATCGCAGCGGTGCGGGAAAGACGCTAAAATCCATTCAGCTCACGCTCGCAGCCCGGCTTGAAAAATTCAACCTTGAAAGTCTTGCAAATTTAACCAGAACGGACGAACTTGAGCTATCAATGCTTGGTGAGAAGAAAACCGCGATTTTTGCGCTGATACCCGACAACGACACCAGCTTTAACTTCCTGGTGTCGATTCTTTATACCCAGCTGTTTCAGCAGCTTTTTTATTTGGCAGACCACAAATACGGCGGAAGTCTGCCGGTTCCCGTACATTTTTTGATGGACGAATTTGCGAATGTCAGCCTGCCGGATGACTTCGAGAAGGCGCTGTCCGTCATGCGTTCGCGCGGCGTATCGGTCAGTATCATTTTACAGAACTTGGCACAATTAAAAAAATTGTTTGAAAAGGAGTGGGAGAGTATTACGGGAAACTGTGACAGTTTTCTTTATTTAGGCGGCAACGAGCAATCAACCCATGAATATGTGTCAAAGCTTCTCGGAAAAGAAACGATAGACCTGAACACCTACGGGAAATCCGCAGGCAGAAACGGAAACTATTCAACCAACTATCAAATCAGCGGGCGGGAGCTACTAACCCCGGATGAGGTGCGAAAGCTGGACAATCGGTATGCGCTTTTATTTATCCGCGGCGAGAATCCGATTATGGACTTCAAATACGACATTTTGAAGCACCCGAATGTGAAGAAAACGACCGACGGCGGCGAGAAACCGTTTATCCATGGAAAAGCAAGCGAATCGATAGCCTCTGTGATGCTGCGCTATACCGGAAACAGCGCGGAAGTGAAAGAAGAGCGCACGCTTTCAGAAACAGATTATGAAGTACGCACCGAAGAAGAATTGGAAGAAAGTTATGGATTGGAGGAATCTGAAAATGAATAAGAAAGAGAATGAACAACGAAACCCTCAAGGAACAGGAAAAGGAAGGCTGCGGGGCATAATCCGCTTCTTCTTTGCCGCAAGCTTTGTCCTGCTTCCGCAGACAGCACTTGCAACGGGAAAGGCGGGCGGAGATCCGCTCGTCGTCGTAAATAACCTGTCGGATTTTATCTTTGCGCTGATTCGCGCGATAGGGATCATTTTATTAGGTTTAGGGATTATGCAGGTCGGCTTATCCTTAAAGTCCCACGACCCGTCGCAACGCGCCAATGGCTTTCTGACCCTCGCGGGCGGCATTGTCATTACCTTTACAAAAGAAATTCTGAACCTGATTATCGGGTAAAGTGATTTTATTTTATATGAATTTGCAAAAAAACTGCAAAAATATAAAAAATATGATTGAATTTGGGTGATGAATTGGATATAATAAAGCCAACAAAGCAATGAATGAGAGGTAAAAAGCTATGTTGATTCAATTTGGAGTGTCCAACTATAAGTCCATTAGAGAAGAAGTAATCTTGAGTGCTTTGGCAGGAAGTGATAAGGCACACGAAGATGAATTACTCGGCTTTCGGAAAGAAAGAATTTTGCCAAGCCTTGCAATTTATGGTGCAAACGCCGCAGGTAAAAGCAATTTATTTAAGGCACTTGCCGCAGCTTTGATTATTATCCGCACTTCCAACGGCAGGCAAATCAACGAGACAATTCCGCTGATAGCACCGTTTTCTTTTGATGAAGAAAGTAAAGCGAAGCCGACAAGATTCAGTTTTATTTTTACTACCAAGCAAAGTAAATATGAATACGGATTCTCTGCGGATTCCCAAAAGGTATATGAAGAATACCTTTATGAATACAAAACAGCAAAGCCATCAAAAATTTTTGAGCGGAGTGAAACCGGCAAGTATTCCTTTGTTGCATCGCTGGAAAAAGAGTTTCGTGCTTATGCCGAGAAAAATACAGATAACAAGCTTTTTCTTTCCACCGCGACAGCATGGAATTGTGAAAAAACAAAAGACGCATATATGTGGTTTGCAGAAAGCATTGACACCTTCGGCGGAGACCGATTGGAGGGAATGGTCATGCCTGAACTTGAAAAGGATACAGATGGAAAATTGCAATCCTTTGTCACGAAAATGCTGCAAGAAGCGGATATCAACATATCCGGATACCATTTCAAAACCAGTGATGTGAAAGTCAGTGAACTGCCATCTACTGCATTGCCAGCGGGAGTGGAAATTAAGATTCCTTTTGAGAAGATAAAACAGTATGAAATGTTAACTAAGCATTTAATTCAAGGGGAACAGGGACGAAGTGAATATCAACTGCCATTTGATGACGAGTCTGAAGGCACCAAAAGACTGTTTTTCTATGCGCCATTTATCAAAAGAGCAATGGAGAAAGGAAACACGCTTGTCATAGATGAGATTGATAATAGCTTACATCCGTTACTGGCACTCATGCTCATTAACTTGTTCCACGATAGAGAAATAAATAAAAATGGAGCACAGCTTATTTTTAATACGCATGATGTAAGCCTCTTGGACTTAGATTATTTTCGTCGTGATCAGATTTACTTTGTAGAGAAAAACAATTTAACCGGAGTTACCGACTTATACTCCCTTGACGAATTTTCACCAAGAAAAACAGAGAATATTCGTAAAGGTTATCTGCAAGGAAGATATGGCGCAATCCCTGTGGTTGGATATGGAGGATTGGAATGGTAGCAAGAACGAAGCAAAAACAGCGGGGTCAAGCAAAGAGAGCACGAAAACGCATGATTCTGATTGGATGCGAAGGTAAGAATCAAACAGAACAAAACTATTTTAAGGAATTTAACCAAACACAAAAAAACTATACCATTCAGCCTGCAAGTGGGAACAGTACAGATCCGAAAGGAATTGTAGAAGATACCATCAATAGTATGCAAAAATCGAAAATGGAGCCCAAAGAAGGAGATTTGGCATTTTGCCTTTTCGATTCAGATACCGATACACAAAAGCAGGAGCAAATCGACCAAGCGGTGTCGCGTGCAAAACAAAAGGGCATTGAAGTACTGTTATCGGTTCCTTGCTTTGAGGTATGGTTTCTGCAGCATTTTCAGTATAGTACCGGACAGCTGACGGGGAATCAGGCAATCAGAGCACTAAAGAAATTTATACCGGAATATGAAAAAAGCAAGAGTGTATTCTTTCAGTTAGAATCATCGGTAGACATTGCTGTTGACCATGCCAAGCGGCTGGAAAAGCACCATAACGAACTTGGCATTCGCAGTAAAAGCCTTAAGCGAAATCCAAGTACAGAGGCATACAAGTTGGTTGAATTGTTGAAAAAAGAATAAAAATATTAGAAGAATCGCCACAAAACTGTGACGATTTTCTTTTTGAAAGCGAGGTGAGATTATGTCAGAGAACTGGGTGGTACAGAACCTACAAAACGCACTGACCACATGGAACGAAAAGCTGGCGGAGATCTGGGTACTCTTGACGGAAGAGCCGGAGCATTTCCGCGGCGGCGAGATCTGGAACGTTATCGTCGATATTCATGACGCACTGCAGGCGATTGGAATTGCGCTATTAGTGCTTTTTTTCTTGGCGGGCATGGTAAAGGAAAGCGGCAGTTTCGCGGAGATCAAAAGGCCGGAGCAGGCGGTCAAGGTTTTTATCCGCTTCATTATCGCCAAAGCAGTCGTTACCTACGGGTTGGAAATTATGCTTGCCATTTTTGAAATCCTGCAAGGCATTGTCGGTACGATTATGCGAACAGCAGGGCTTGGCAGGACGCAGGGCATGAGCCTTCCTGACGCCATGATCACAGCGATTGAGGATTGCGGCTTTTTTGAAAGTATTCCGCTTTGGGCAGTTTCTCTTATCGGCAGCCTTGTAATTACAGTGCTGTCGTTTATCATCATTATGACGGTATATGGACGCTTTTTTAAGCTATACATGTACACAGCGATTGCCCCGATTCCCTTATCGACGGTAGCAGGACAGCCCACACAACATATTGGTATTTCATTTTTGAAATCCTACGCCTCGGTCTGCATGGAGGGCGCGATTATACTTTTAGCCTGCGTGATCTTTTCCATTTTCGCAGCTTCGCCGCCTGTCGTAGACACTGTTGCTGCGCCTGTTGCCATGGTCTGGTCGTACCTTGGGGAACTGATTTTTAATATGCTGATACTCGTTGGGACAATCAAAATGGCGGATCATGTGGTAAAGGAAATGATGGGACTGTGACCGAGAACAGTACATTCGCATGAAAACCCTTTGCAAAGACCAGTAAGATGTGATAAAATTTTTTTATCAGAGAGGAGGATGCGATATGCCATATACACAAAAGGTAGCAGATACATTGAAAAAAGTGGTCATTTCCGTAAATGCCGAAATGCCGGGCGTTGTGAAGCAGATTATTTTGTATGGCTCTTATGCAAGAGGTGACTACTCACCGGAATCCGACCTTGATATTATGCTTTTAATGAATTGCAGCCATGGGGATGTTAAAAACTTTCAAAATGTTGTTTGCAAAATTGCCAGTCGAATCGGCTTGGAAAATGATATTGAAGTGTCCTTAACCATGCAGGATAAAGAAACCTTTGAGAAGCGGCTTGCCATTCTGCCGTTTTATCGGAATGTGAAGAGAGAAGGTGTCACACTTTATGAGTCTTGATAACGAATTGAAGGCATTAGCCGGTTATCGTTTTGAGCAGTCTTTAGAGTGCTTGAAATCAGCAAAGGTTCTGGTCGGATGCGGAGACTATCGAGGTGCGGCAAATCGTTCCTATTATGCTTTTTTCCATGCAATGCGAAGTGTTTTCGCTCTTGAAAATAAGGATTTTTCCAAGCATAGCGGAGTAGCGGCAAACTTTCGGAAGGATTTTATTAAAACGGGGATGTTCGATATTATTTTTTCCGACATGATAAAAAGCGCATTCTATGTCAGAAACAACAGCGACTACGACGATTTCTATGTGATTTCAAAGGCAGATGTGGAAGAACAAATACAAAACGCAGAGAAATTTTGCAAGGCAGTCAAAGAATATTTACAGGCACAAGGCATTGAGCTGAATGCCAGTGAAGATAGCAAATAAACAATGAAACCTGTAGCAGCCCACGCAGGCTGCTTTTTTCGTGCAAAGGAGGGAATATGGAACGAAAAATCAATAAAGAAATTCGGGAATACCGGGAGGCGATGTTTTGGGGGCTGACGTTGCGTCAGTTCCTTTTTTCTGTTTTGGGCCTTGGCATATCTGTCGGAATATATTTTCTGCTGCGGGGAAGGCTCGGCATGGAGGCTGTGTCATGGGCGTGTATATTCGGCATGCTGCCCTGCGCGATGCTCGGCTTTGTGACCTATAACAAAATGCCCGCAGAGAAATTCCTTTGGGCAGTGATCAAGACAGAGCTATTGACGCCAAAAAAACTGATCTTCAAGCCGAAGAACCTGTGCTATGCGCTTTTCGTGTGTGCAGAGCAGGCAGGGCATCAAATGTCCGGTGAAGCTGAAAAAAGGCGGACGATAAGCAGCAGGAGAAAAAAAGAGAATCAAGAAAGCAGAGGAGATAAGAAGTGAACATACGAAAACGAAAAAAGGAACACACAAGGATTCCAAGAAGCGTGCAGGACGCGATTCCCATCAGCACCGTTTATGATGACGGGCTGTTTCGGGTAGGGAAGAACCAATACAGCAGGACCTACAAATTTGAGGATATCAACTATCAAGTTGCCTCGGAGGCAGACAAAGAAACCATGTTTGAACGCTACTGCGCCCTGCTCAACTCCCTCGACAGCAACGCGACAACGAAAATCACGATTAACAACCGCAAGCTGAATCAGGCGGACTTTGAGAAGCGGATTTTTATCAAAGAGCAGGACGATAACCTAAACGAATACCGACGCGAATACAATCAAATGCTGCTTGCCAAGGCAACTGCGGGAAATTCCATCATACAGGAAAAGTACATCACTGTGACTGTCACAGAAAAAAGCGCAGACGATGCAAGGCAGTATTTTAACCGCTTCGGCGCGAGCCTTGCCATTCAGCTAAACAAGCTCGGCTCCAAATGCACCGACCTTGACGCAATTGAGCGGCTAAGGATTTTTTACGATTTTTATCGCAGTGGCGAGGAAAGCGACTTTGCGTTCGATCTGAAAGACAGCCGCCGGAAAGGACACAGCTTCAAAGACTATATCTGTCCCGACAGCATGGAAATCCAAAAAGACCATATCGTGCTCGGCGAGCGTTACGCGCGAGTTCTGTTTCTCAAAGAGTACGCCAATTTCCTAAAAGATGACTTTGTAACGGAGCTGACCACACGCTGCAAGAACATGATGCTGTCCATCGATATGCTTCCGCTTCCGACAGGAAAAGCCGTCAGAGAAGTCGAAACAAGGCTCTTAGGAACGGAAACGAATATCACGAACTGGCAGAGAAAACAAAACGCAAACAACAACTTTTCCGCGGAAGTGCCCTATGACCTCGAAATGCAAAGGCAGGAGTTAAGGGAGTTTCTCGATGACCTTTCGAGCCGCGACCAGAAGATGATGCTTTCGGTGCTGACCATCGTCATAACCGCAGATACCTTAGAAGAATTAAACCAGCAGACAAAATCCATGCAGGAACTTGCGCGGGAGCGTGTCAGCCAGATCGCAGTCTTGAAGTTTCAGCAGCTTGACGGACTGCATACAGTGCTTCCCGCAGGTATGCAGAAACTGGATATCTTCCGTACTTTGATCACCGAATCCCTTGCCATTCAAATCCCTTTCCGCGTGCAGGAAATCGCTCACGCAAAGGGTATTTTTTATGGGCAGAATGTCATCAGCAAAAACATGATTCTTGCCGACCGCACGCAGCTGCTTAACGGAAATAGCTTTATCCTCGGTGTATCGGGCAGCGGAAAGTCTTTCGCTGCAAAGTGCGAAATTACCAATCATATGCTTGCGACCGATGCGGATATTCTCATTATTGATCCGGAGCGAGAGTACGCACCTCTTGTACGGGCATTAGGCGGCGAAGTGATTGAAATTTCAGCAACCAGCCAGAATCATATCAACGCTATGGACATGACGAAGGAGTACGGAGAAATCAATCCAATCATCGAAAAGTCGCAGTTCTTACAGTCGCTTTGCGAGCAGATCATCGCAGGGCACACTTTTACGAAAGGGCAGCAGTCCATCATCGACCGCTGCACCGAAAGCGTGTATCGCTACTACCTGCAAGGCAACTATCAAGGCGTGCCGCCGACCCTGCAGGACTTCCGAGAGGAACTCTTAAAGCAGCCGGAGCCGGAAGCCCACGCGCTGGCATTGGAACTGGAATTATTCACAAAGGGAAGCCTGAATACATTTGCCCAGCAGACGAATGTCGATACCGATAAGCGCTTGATTTGTTACGATATCATGGAGCTTGGTGAGCAGCTCCGCCCGATTGGCATGCTTGTAATCCTTGACAATATCCTAAACCGCATTGCCGCAAACCGCAGGAAAGGCAGGCAGACCTTTGTCTATGTGGACGAAATTTATCTTTTATTCCAGTACGAATATTCGGCGCAGTTTTTATTCAAGCTTTGGAAGCGCGTTCGGAAGTACGGCGCTTTCTGCACAGGTATCACGCAGGACGTCGAGGATCTACTCCAGTCCCACATCGCACGTACCATGCTATCGAATTCAGAATTTGTCATTATGTTAAATCAAGCTGCGACCAATCGGGAAGAACTTGCGCGCCTTTTGAACATTTCCGATACACAGTTATCATATATTACCAATGTGGACGCAGGGCATGGACTCCTTAAAATTGGCAGCAGCCTGATACCATTTGAAAATAGCTTCCCGCGCGATACGAAGCTTTACCATTTGATGACGACGAAACTATCCGATAAATTTTAATCAGAGGTAAACGAGGTTGCAAAATGACCATTGATATTTTATCATAATTGTGATAAAATATAGCCATAATAAAAAAAGGGGGCGCAGTAGCCATGATTAACATCAGACCTATTTCCGATTTAAGAAATAATTTTACCGAAATTGAAAGCGTTGTGAAAAAGGGAGAACCTGTCTATCTGACCAAAAACGGATACGGCTCAATGGTCGTACTAAGCTTAGAGCAATATGCGGCACTGACTGACGAAGTTGAATTGCGGCTTGATGAAGCGGATCGCGCAGCGGAACTTGATCCTGCGCGCTACACAGAGGAAGAAGTGTTCGGAAGGGTTAGGGCACGAATCAATGGCAGATAAGAAATATAAATTGAGATTTCTGCCGCTTTTTGAGCAGGACTTAAATGATACTGTAGACTATATCTCGCTGAAACTGAAAAATCCGGAGGCTGCGCGAAAGCTCGTAAATGAGATACAGGCAGCAATCCGAAAAAGACAGGCGTGTCCGAAAAGTTTTGAACCTTATCACTCCAAAAAGGAACACAAATACCCATATTACCGTATTTATGTGAGAAACTATACCATATATTATGTTGTGATTTATGACACCATGGAAGTGCGGCGCTTGCTTTATCAGAAGCGAGATAGGGAAGCGCAGATATAAGCAAAAGACATTAAAAACATCAGACAAAGCTCGACGCAAAGAACGCTCGGGCTTTTTGTGTGCAAAAAAAGATTTGGAAAGGAGAATGCTCAATGGATAACAGGAAACTACGCTACGCAAAGCGCAAGGCAAAAGAAAAAATCCTATCTCAGCGAGATAGAGCCTATTACCGAAACTTGCACTTCCGCGAAAATCCGAATGAGCAGGCAGAGGAGTCTCCGGAGCACTATGCCGCGCAAAACGCAAGCCTCTACGGAAGAAAGTATGCGGGTGCAGTCAAGGAGCAGGGCAGGAAGCTGCTCATGCAGCAAAAGGAAAGGGAACAGCAGAGGAAAAAGCTTCGAGAACAAGGAGGACGGGCAGAAACCCTTTCCTCTTCGGAAGGCTTTTCTTGGCAGCCTGCCGAAAAGAGAGCAGGCATGCAAAAAAACGGCAGAACTACTACATCAAGCATAAAACAGCGGCAAAATTTGCAGGCGCGACGAAAAAAGCAAGCTCATATTTCCTCTGTCCTGCGCGAAAAAGGATACAGTGATAGAAAGTATGCCTTGCCGATCTTCAGCCGCAAATCGAAAGGAACAGGCGCGGCAGGAGTAAAAAACATAAAAACACTGTCAAAAGGCACGAAAAAGGTCATTTCTCTTATCGTAACAGGCGGAAGCGCCATGCTTCTCCTGCTTGCCGTTATCATTCCGCTCTGCGCCGCTGCAGCCGTCTTTGGCAGCGATGATGACGGAGAGATAACCTCCGACGATGTGTTGGTGGCAATCGCACAGTCGCAGCTCGGAAACGAAGGCGGCGAGATCTACTGGCGGTGGTACGGATTTGACAGCCACGTCGATTGGTGCGCGATTTTCGTCAGTTGGTGTGCAGACCAAGCGGGCACGCTGGAAACAGACAGCCTGCCCAAATACGCGGTCTGCGATGAGGGGATTCGGTGGTTCATCAAAAAGGGGAAATGGTATAACCGAAAGATTGAGCCGAAACCGGGCATGATCATTTTCTTTGACTGGAATAACGATGGCGTGTCAGAACATACCGGAATCGTGGAGAAGTACGAGGAAGGGCTTGTATATACCATTGAAGGCAACAGCCATGATGTGTGCCGCAGGAAGTGGTATGCGGCAGGGGACAAGTGCATTATGGGCTATGGCTGCGCGATAAAAACAAAATCAAACAATTTATGACCTTTCCGACGGTTTTTCGGTGGGAATGTGTGTATATGGTAGAGGGAGACATAGAGGGGAAACATAGCCGAAACAGTTCCGCAGAGTAATTGTTTTGCTTGCATTTTTCAAGAGCTATCTGCTAAAGATAGGGCTAAGGGAGGTACAAGCATGAAAAACAAAAATGCAGGTTGTGTTTACGGATATGTGCGTGTCAGCAGCGCCGACCAGAATGAAGAACGGCAGCGCATCGCAATGGCACAGGAAGGATTGAAAGAAAAGGACATCTTCATGGACAAACAGTCGGGCAAGGATTTTGAACGCCCGGCGTATCTCAAATTGCTGAAAAAACTGAAGGAAGGGGATCTGCTGCTCATCGAAAGCATCGACCGGCTCGGACGCAACTACGAAGAAATCATCGAGCAGTGGCGGCACATCACCAAGCTCATCAAGGCGGATATCCGCGTACTGGATATGCCGCTTCTCGATACGACGATCAGCAAGGACCTACTCGGAACGTTCATCGCCGATCTGGTGCTGCAGGTGCTGTCCTTTGCCGCGGAAAACGAGCGAAAAAACATTCGCCAAAGGCAAAGAGAGGGGATCGATGCGGCACTGGCACGAGGCGTGCGCTTCGGCAGACCGGGGATTCCGGACAGTGAGGCGATGCTGGAGGCTGTGCGGCTGTATCGACAAAACAAAATACCACTCAATCAGGCACTGGATATGAGTGGCATCGGCAAAACGACGTTTTATAAGAAGCTGAAGGAGTTCAGCGCATAAAAAAATTCCGTAAAAGTACACTTTTACGAACAAACTGTGAATGACGAATAT
>ULWP01011031.1_pt1 | contig 34434 bp, 28 predicted proteins | sample 1960461 | NCBI WGS metagenome assembly ULWP01 (sample SAMEA4835815, study PRJEB28245) | human gut metagenome | biome: gut microbiome; material: fecal sample | place: Denmark | collected 2008
CCATTGATTAAGAGTCAATTGCTCTACCAACTGAGCTAAGGGCGCATCGGTTTGAAGTTTGTTATCTTCCCGAATGCGAGTGCAAAAGTAGCGCGTTTTTTTGAAACTACCAAATGTTTCGTGCTTTTTCTTACGTATTCAAAGAAAAACTTACGAGGAGTATCCGTTTGTTTCAGTCAAGTTCGAAGAATCCGTTTACTTTTCGGCGGTCAAGTATGTGATACGGAACATTCTTGTCTTGCAGAGCCTGGGAAACCGCAGAATCTACAAGCTCGTGGGTATTGTTGTTCTCGCTAAGATGACAAAGGAAAAGCTGTCGGAGATTGGCAAAACTGTTGTCGCGAAGAAACTCTGCTGTTTCCGTGTTTGACAAGTGCCCTGTGGAACATGCTATCCGGCGACGCAAGTGGAGCGGATAAGGTCCGGTTTCGAGCATCTGCGGGTCGTAGTTTGATTCGAGCACAAGGTAATCGGCTTCAAGCGCACGGGAGCTTACTTCTTCTGTAATCTTTCCGCAGTCGGTTATAAGCACAAACCGTTTGTCATTATAAGTAATGGTATATCCGCAACAGTCTGCGCTGTCGTGCGGAACATCGAATGCTTCAACGGTGAAAGCACCAATCTTCACAGGTTGCAGTTTTTGTATAGGCTTTACAAGGTTTTTGGGTAGCTTTTTGTGTATTCTGAAATTTGTATTTATTCTTTGGTGAACGATTTCTGTGGCAAAGACAGGAATCTTAAGGTATATGGCAAGTCCCGAAACGGCGGAAATATGGTCTGTGTGGTCGTGGGTTAAGAATATTGCGCTTATCTTTTCCTGATTCACCCCGTATTCCGAGAAATATTTCTTGACTTTGCGGTAGCCAACGCCTGCATCTATCAGAATGCTTTCTTCTGAAGATTCCAACAAATAGCAATTGCCGCTGCTTCCACTGCCGAATGACAAAAATTTCAACATTACAAATTATAAAACTGCGCGAAGTTACTAAAAAATCAAAGACTGTTGTTAAATTTGCCTTGCTTAAAACATAAGGCATGAGACATGAGTAGAAGAAAGATTATCAATAGCAGGTTGTTTATATTGGCATTGGGCATGTGGCAGTGCATGACTTTCGTTTCTTGTGGCGGGGGAGACGATAAAGAAAAGGAAGCGGCATTGTGTGCAGAACGTTTTGCGCATTGCTATTTCAATTTCAAGTATGTCGATGCGCTTGCATATACCACGGAAGATTCGCGAAGGGTTCTCGAATTTTGCGCGTCGAACATGAGTAGGAAGATAGTGGATAGTCTGAAAAACATAACCGATACGCCCACCGTGAGTGTAGTTGAAACTTCTTTGAAAAGCGACAGCGAAGCGGAATGCAGGATAAAGGTGGAAAACGGAATCTTTGTAGACACGATTGGAGGTTATCCTGTGCCCGGACAGAGAGAAAAGAGTTTCCGTTTTATGCTTGTAAAAGAGGGAAAAGAATGGAAAATCAGAATGGCAAACCTACCGCGAAGTGAAAAGTAAAGTCTCTTGAAAAACGCGGATGTATTATTGGAAAATGTTCGCGCGAATTGGAATAATAAGGATTGACAGCTTTCATGCCACCATCGAATCTAAGAACAAAATAATCAAGATTCAGACGCAGACCAATGCCGTAAGCTGCGGCGAGTTGCTTAAAGAAATTATTGAATTGGAATTTTCCTCCCGGTTGATCGGAATAATTGCGCGTTGTCCATATATTTCCGCAATCGGCAAATACTGCTCCGTGTAATTTCCAAAACAAGAAGGTGCGGTATTCCAGGTTTACATCCAGTTTTATGTTACCCGTTTGGTTTATGAAGTCAATCTTTCCATCTTTGCTGCGATATTTTCCCGGTCCGAGTTCTCTTACGCTCCAACCTCTCACAGAGTTTGCACCTCCCGCAAAGTATCTTTTCTCGTAAGGAACTATTGAGGCATTTCCATAAGGCAGTGCCAAACCTATTCCTGCGTGAAAGGCTACGGCGTTTCGGCTGTCTATTACGAAATTCTTCACAAAATCTAAATCGGCTTTGGCATATTGTGCGAAAGCAATGTTGAAAAGTTTATAATGTCCGTCGGCATTCTTTTCGCTATGGAGAATGTGCGAAAGAAGATACAACAGGTTGCCCGCTGTTTCTATCCCGAATCTTACTCTGTAAGAGTTGTTGGTATAATCGAGAAGCCTTGAAGAACGATTCCCCCTCGAATTGTAAACCATATTATATGCCGAACGCATAATAAACAGGTCTTCGTAAGAATACCTAAGCACTGAATTTCGCGAAGAAGTGTTTTCGAGATAATCGTGGCGGAAGGTATCGGAAATCCAAGGCATGAAAACGTAGTTGAGACTGATGAGGTCAAGCCTGTGCTGTAGTTTGTTTTGCCAAGAATTCCAGAGATATCGAATACCTGCGGTAAGCGTGCGCCGATGAAACTCCGGACGGTCTTGAGTATTGTAAAGAAGAGAAATTTCAGAGTTGACAATCGAACTCATACGGTGGCGGTGCTGAAGAGGACGCACAAGCATCGGAACTTTCAGGTTTGCTTCTACTCCGAATTCTATATAGTTCTCATTATTATTGTAACCTTTCAAACCTTTAATGGCTTCGAAAGCACCACGAAGCTTCAAATCAAAACTTTCCGCACCTTTGAAAACATTTCGATTCTCAAAGGAAAGCGCGGCTGCGGCTCCCAAATCTCCTGCCATGTTTGTGCCTTCAAGTTCAAAACTTATGGAGTTGACGTTTCTTGATTTGAAAAAAATGTCGGCGGTAAGTGCGTCAGCGCTGTTCTTTTGTCCGTGCATAGAGTCGCATTCTGCTTCGGAAAGTTTCACAGAAGCGAAATCGGTAATAGCCAATCCGCCCAATCGTTGATAGGTGTTTTGTATTTTTGATTGGTTATAAATATCGCCCGGACGGAAGTAAACGTTGCGAAGCATGGTCTTATTGCGAAGCATTGCATGTCCGTAAGAATAAACAACGGAACCGTAACCATCGTTTACCGTGTCGCATTGAGATTTTGAGATGTTTTCTACAGAATCTTCGTTAATATTGTAATAGAAATTCACTTTGCCGATATGATATCTTGTATATGCCTTAACAGAGTCGCGTGCTCCGCTGGCGAATGAAATGTTTACCAGAAGAGAAACGTTTTTGCTGAAAGCAGAAGTGTCGGCAACGAAACTGACAAAGTCTCTGTTTACATTATAATACCCGCTGTTCTGCAAAAGTTTGACAATACGGTTACGTTCTTCGTTTAGAACATTTACATCACAAGCCATTCCTTTGAAAAGATGCGAGTTCGCGCTGTCATTCCTGACTATTTTACGAAATTCCGGGTTCTCAATGTTCCATTCTATATTATCTATAGAATAAAGCGGACCCGGAAAAATAGTATATTCAATGTTTGTTTTATAACCTTTGCGGCGTTCCGTATAATTTGCATCGGCTTTCAGATAACCTGCGCTTATCAAGGCATTGCGTAGGTTGGAAAGTGAATTCTTCGACATAACGGAATCATAAACCACTGGGCTTTCACCAAGTTTATGCAAAGCATGGTGGCGTGAAGTGTCTTTGCCTGCAATACAATAGATTCCAAGTGGAACTTTTACCAATCCGAACCATTTTGAATTGGGATGCTGCTTGAGGTATCTGTCGTAGTTTTTTGCGTTGACGGTTTTTTCTGCCGATTTAATCTTTACTGAAGAAAGCACGGTGCTTCCGTTGCTCAGAAACTTTTCTGACGAACACGCCGAAAAGACAATCACGCTCAACAGCGCGATTGTAATATTATATAATATGGTACGAAACGAATGCAATTTGCCGTATTGTTCTATTTCGTTTCTATATCGTTTTCGCCTTTTTGCCTGCCAATCAGCTGGAAGTCCTTTTTGCGAAGTTGGAAACTGTTTGTAAGATATTTGTCTCGTACAACTTGGTTCGATGCAAGTTCTTCCGGTGTGCCCTGAAACAGTATTCTTCCTTCAAAAAGCATGTATGCCCTGTCGGTAATGCACAAAGTGTCTTCTACATTGTGGTCGGTGATCAGAATTCCAATATTGCGGTATTTCAATTTCCAAACAATATATTGAATGTCCTCTACAGCAATAGGGTCAACGCCCGCAAACGGTTCATCAAGCATTATGAATTTCGGATCGATGGCAAGGCAGCGTGCAATCTCGGTTCTTCTTCGTTCGCCTCCCGACAAACGGTCGCCAAGATTCTTACGTACTTTTTGCAAACGAAATTCATTTATCAGGCTTTCAAGTTTCTCTTTTTGATAGGCTTTGGGTTTCCCTGTCATTTCAAGCACGGAAGCGATATTATCCTCTACAGACATTTTGCGAAACACCGAAGGTTCCTGCGCCAAATAGCCTACGCCGCTTTGTGCACGTTTATACACGGGATAGTCGGTAATATCGTTGCCGTCAAGATATATATGTCCGCCGTTGGCTTTGACAAGTCCCGTGGTCATATAGAAAGACGTGGTCTTTCCTGCACCGTTAGGTCCGAGAAGACCCACGATTTCTCCTTGTTTTACTTCAAACGACACATCGTTTACCACGGTGCGTTTGCCATATATCTTGACAAGTCCTTCGGTGCGCAACACCATGGAACTTTTCTCCGTTTCTTGCTTTTGCTGGTCCATCAATGGTGGAATTTATATAGTGTAGGGCATTTTGCCGAAACAAAATTACGAAATTCGATCAAAATGGAGAAAGAAAAAAGCCGTAGGGCTTATCCGCCACAAAAGTTTTCATAACTTTGCACAAAATGTGAACATCAAAACGGCTGTTTAATGCTTATTCAGAAAAGTCTTACCACATTCGGAAAATACTTGCGTCTCATGGGACGAGTGTTTTCACGTCCCGAAAGAATGCGAATGTTTACCAGGCAATACTTGCGGGAAATGCAGCAGCTTGGCATAAATTCCATTGTAATAGTACTGCTTATATCCTTTTTCATAGGAGCGGTGATTTGCATTCAGATAAAACTGAACGTGCAAAGCGCATGGATGCCTCATTGGACCTCGGGATACGTTACGCGCGAGATCATGTTGCTCGAATTTTCTTCAAGTATAATGTGCCTTATACTTTCGGGGAAGGTAGGTTCTAACATTGCGTCAGAGCTTGGTACCATGCGGGTTACGCAGCAGATTGATGCACTTGAAATAATGGGTATTAACTCCGCTTCATACCTCATCCTTCCCAAGATTCTCGGGCTTGTAACGATGATTCCCGTTCTCGTAACGTTCTCAACGGTTTCAGGAATAATCGGAGCTTATGCCACGGCATACATAGGGCACATAATTACCCCCAGCGACCTTACTGCCGGAATGCAGCATGAGTTTTCGGAGTGGTTTCTATGGATGGGAGTGATAAAATCACTGTTTTTTGCTTTTATAATTTCCAGCGTGTCCTCTTATTACGGCTATACAGTGGAGGGCGGGTCTGTTAATGTGGGCAAGGCAAGCACAAATGCGGTGGTATCAAGCTCCATGCTCATACTTTTTTCCGACATGTTCTTAACCCAACTCCTTTCCTAAAGCCATGATAGAACTAAAAAACATACATAAAACCTTTGACGACCGCGAGATATTGAAAGGAATATCCACGGTGTTCGAAAAAGGAAAAACGAATCTCATAATAGGGCAGAGCGGTTCCGGCAAAACCGTACTCATGAAGTGCATTGTAGGTCTCTTCGAGCCTACGGGCGGTGAAGTGCTCTATGACGGCAGAAACTTTTTCGGAATGTCAAAAAAAGAGCGAACTTTTTTGCGTCGTGAAATGGGAATGATTTTCCAGAACGCAGCTTTGTTCGACTCCATGACTGTGCTTGACAACGTAAGATTTCCGCTTGATATGTTTTCTACGCTTTCATGGCGCGACCGTCAGCGCAAGGCAAACGAATGTCTTGAGAGAGTAAATCTGAAAGGAGCCGAAAGTAAACTGCCGGGAGAGATAAGTGGCGGTATGCAAAAGCGTGTGGCAATAGCAAGAGCCATATCAATGAATCCGAAATACCTCTTTTGCGACGAACCAAACTCAGGACTCGACCCCAAAACCTCACTCGTGATTGACGAGTTGATTCACGGCATAACTCAAGACTATGGCATGACCACAATAATAAACACCCATGACATGAATTCCGTTATGGGTATAGGCGAGAACATTTTATTTCTTTACAACGGGCGTAAAGAGTGGCAGGGTAACAAAGACGAAGTAATGACTTCGAGCAATGAATTGCTTAACAACTTTATATTTGCCTCCGACCTTTTCCGTAAAGTAAAAAAAGCGGAACTTGAAGAAGGGGGGAAACAATAAAATTCTTCGTTACGCCAAACCATATAAAAATCATTATGCATAAAATTCTGCGTGCAAGAAAAATAATCTGCAGCACTCTTCAGAATTTTTTGAATTAGATGCAAAGAACTAAGAAAGAACAAGTAAATGAAGTCGAGAAAGGGAGGACAATGATGAAGATTCCTTTTATACTTGTTCTGTTGTCTTTCTTAACAATGGTAGCTTGTAGCAATGGGCAATCAAGAAAGAAAAGTCTAAGTCCATCGAAGTAATGTGAAAAAAATATAGATAGTATCGACATTGCCAAAAATATGAAAGTATCTAATGAAGATATTGATGATAGTCTTTTCAATAAGAGTATCATCATGGATGATGGAGCAAAATCCGGACTCCATAGAATTTGGTTTATTTTATCAGACATTTCCTTTCTTAAAAAATAATTCTACGATTGACAGCGTTTTGATTGAGCAAGGTAAAAATATAAAATTTTAAAGGCTGTCGTATTGCTTTTTATATCAAATGTCCGCAAGATCAAAATATTGGCATTGCGGACATTATTTTTTTTATTGTACGAATATCTGTAAAGCCATAAAACCTTTAGAAACCACCATACATTCTATTTGAACATGCGAATTTTCATTAGCGATGGAGAATAACTTGAAATTTAGCGCAAAAAAAATAAGAAAACTGCGTAGGAAACAGGAAAATTCCCATTGTAAAAAACGCCATATCTGAAGGCGAAAAAAAAAGAAGGCACTTCGTAAAAAATACAAGGCATATATTTTGAAATAAGTGCCTTGTATTTTAAAATATATGCCTTGTATTTTTCGCGATTGTATATGCCTGAAACACAAGGTCTGTCGGAAGCATGTTTTGGGGCATATTGCGAGTTTTAATTTATGGAGACCAAAAGCATGAAGTTGTGTGTTTTTTATTGGATGTTGCTTGCATTTTATGCATAAATATAGATGTGTTGAAAAACGAAGACTGTATAAAAGTTGGTAAAAACTTTATGACGAGTTCTGTTTAGGATCTATTGAAATGTGCGACTGCATCTTTTCTAAAAATATGAGTAGGACTTTTAACGCAGTTGTTTCTTTTTTGAGATATATAAAGACAGATTTGGAAAATAACTTGGATTATTGTGTGAGTTTCTATTCGTGTTCAGCATGATATTCTACTACATTTTATTCTGACAGGACATGATTTAAGTTTTGTGCAAAATGGTACAAGTTTTAAGTGCCAACACCTAAGTACAAGAACATTTACCGATTTGGAGAATTTTTACTTAGTGTTAGAAAATCCTATGTAGTATTTTTTGCTTGGAGATTCTGTAAGGTTTTATGTGTATTGCTTTCAGGAAAGTCATTCTTTGTATAGTGGAATATAGATGTTGTTGGCTTTTTGTCGAATGTGTTATAAGTCAAAAAGAAAAGTGTAGGCGATATTTGAGAGAAGGAAAATGAAAAAATCCGGTTTGCCTAAAGCGAACCGGATTCCCGTTATTTTTCAGAAATGTTGTTTTTTTACTTTACCTTTGCAACGATTGCGCTGAAAGCTTTGGGATCGTTGATAGCAAGGTCTGCAAGCACTTTACGGTTGATTTCAATACCTGCTTTGTGGAGAGCACCCATAAGCTGTGAGTATGAGAAACCTTCAAGACGTGCAGCAGCATTGATACGCTGAATCCACAATGCGCGGAATTCACGTTTCTTTGCTCTACGGTCTCTGAAAGCGTAGGTCAAACCTTTTTCATAGGTATTTTTGGCAACGGTCCAAACGTTTTTGCGCGCGCCAAAATAACCTCTGGTTTTCTTTAATATCTTTTTTCTTTTGTTGCGTGATGCTACGTGATTTACTGATCTTGGCATTTGTTTTTTGTCTTTTTGAATGTCAGCGCCGCATTTTTTTTATTAGTGCGAGCTTTTTGAGCTGGTCATTCGGGTTAATGATGTTGTTTGATTAACGCTTGAGCAAAAGTTCGCGAATCTGTTTTACGTTTGATTTGTCAACGATAGCAACATGATCCAAGTTGCGTTTTTGCTTTTTGGTCTTCTTCGTCAAGATGTGGCTGTGAAAAGCGTGATGACGTTTGATTTTACCTGTCGCGGTGAAAGAGAATCTCTTTTTAGCACCGGAATTGGTTTTTTGTTTTGGCATTTTAATTTGTTATTTAATGGTTTTATATTAGCGCGCCACGTATACCAACTACGTGTACACGACACATTTACCTTTGTTATTCGCCTTCAATCATGGGAAGTTTGTATTCCTTCGGGGCATTTGATTTCGGGGCTTTCTTTTCTTCTTTTGCAGAAGCTTCTTCCTGTTGTTTGTTTTCGGAATTGCTCTTGGTTGTTTTCTTTGGAGCAATGAACAAAGTCATTCGCTTTTCTTCCAACACAGGCATTTGTTCTACTTTTCCGTATTCTTCCAAATCGCTGGCGAAACGTAGAAGCAAAACCTCTCCTTGTTCTTTGAACAGAATGCTGCGACCCTTGAAAAACACGTATGCTTTCACCTTATTACCATCGGAAAGAAATTCTTTGGCATGCTTAAGCTTAAAGTTATAATCGTGATCATCGGTTTGAGGTCCGAATCTTATTTCTTTTACATCAATCTTAACCTGCTTGGCTTTCATTTCCTTTTGATGCTTTTTCTGCTGGTAAAGGAATTTAGAGTAATCTATAAGCCTGCATACAGGAGGATTGGCGTTAGGTGAGATTTCTACCAAATCGAGGTTCTCACGTTGAGCCAAAGCTATAGCTTGATGTGTGGGCATAACCGTGGAGGCTATGTTGTCGCCTACTACACGTACTTCACGCACATGTATCTGTTCGTTTACGCGATATCTGTTTTTTAGTTTATCGTTCTTCATTCAGAGTTTTTTCGGCTTGCTGCGGTGTCCCTTTGGTAGGACACCGCCCAAAACCGAGTGCAAATTTAATACTTATTTGTTTCTTGGAGAACTTCTTGCGCTATTTTATCTGCAAATTCTTCGAATTTCATTGCTCCTTTGTCGCCTTCGCCCTGTTTACGTACCGATACGGTGCCGTTTGATGCCTCTTTTTCACCAACGATAAGCAGATACGGAATGTGCTGCATTTCGTTGTCGCGAATTTTACGACCTATTTTTTCGCTGCGTGCATCTATTTCTGTACGAACATTGTGCTCGTCAAGATATTGTCTTACCTTTTCTGCGTAATCGTTGAATTTGTCGGAAATGGGAAGTACAGTAGCTTGCACAGGAGTGAGCCATAACGGGAAATGTCCGCAGGTATGCTCCGTGAGAACTGCTACGAAACGTTCCAAGGAGCCAAAAGGTGCGCGGTGAATCATTACGGGGCGATGCTTTTCGTTATCGTCTCCCATGTATTCCAACTCAAAGCGTTCGGGAAGGTTATAGTCCACCTGGATAGTACCAAGTTGCCAACGACGACCGATTGCGTCTTTTACCATAAAGTCGAGTTTCGGACCATAGAAAGCAGCTTCGCCATATTCTATGTGAGCGTTGAGACCTTTTTCTTTGCAGGCTTCGATGATTGCGCTTTCTGCTTTTTCCCAGTTCTCGTCGCTACCAATATATTTGCTATGATCTTTTTGGTCGCGCAGAGAAATCTGTGCCTCAAAGGATTCGAACTTGAGTGCGTGGAATATAATCATGATTATATCCATTACACGCAGGAATTCAGACTTAACTTGGTCGGGACGACAGAATATATGAGCGTCATCCTGCGTAAAGCCGCGCACACGTGTCAGTCCGTGAAGTTCTCCGCTCTGTTCGTAACGGTAAACCGTGCCGAATTCTGCTATGCGCAGCGGAAGATCTTTGTATGAACGTGGTTTGCGGGCATAAACTTCGCAGTGGTGAGGGCAGTTCATAGGTTTAAGCATGTATTCTTCGTCTTCTTCCGGGGTATGGATGGGCTGGAAAGAATCTTTGCCGTATTTTGCGTAGTGTCCCGAGGTTACATACAGTTGTTTGCTACCGATATGCGGGGTAATTACTTGCAAATAACCGAAACGATGTTGTATTCTTTTCAGGAAATCGGTGAGTTGCTCGCGTAATATTGTTCCTTTGGGAAGCCATATAGGGAGACCTTTGCCCACACGCTCGGAAAACATAAAGAGTTCCATTTCCTTGCCAATTTTCCTGTGGTCGCGTTTCTTGGCTTCTTCTACAAGTGCAAGGTATTCTTCGAGCATTTTTTTCTTGGGGAAGGAAATGCCGTATATACGTGTCATCTGCGGATTTTTTGCATCGCCACGCCAAAAGGCAGCACTTACAGAAGTTACTTTGACTGCTTTGATGGGTGTGGTGTCTACAAGGTGCGGTCCGCGACACAAGTCCACATAATTGCCTTGTTTGTAAATTGTGATGTTGCCGTCTTCAAGCTCTTCTATGAGTTCGCATTTGTATGTCTGTCCTTTGGAACGGAACATTTCAAGTGCTTCGGCTTTCGAAATGTTTATGCGCTGGAGACTTTCTTTTCTTTTAAGCAGCTCCTGCATTTTCTCTTCTATTTTGGCAAAGTCGCTTTCGCGAATAACTGTGCCTTCGGGAGGAGTAACATCGTAGTAGTAGCCGTTTTCTATAGCCGGACCAATGCCGAACTGTGTACCGGGGAAAAGTTCTTGCACTGCTTCTGCCATGAGATGGGCGGAAGTGTGCCAGAAAGTATGCTTGCCTTCGGGGTCATCCCATGTGAGAATGCTGATTTTTGCATCTTTTTCGATGGGACGGCTTAGGTCTTCCACATCGTCGTCAACCTTTACCGCCAAGGCTGCTTTTGCGAGCTGCGGCGATATGCCCGTTGCGATTTCAAGTCCTGTAACGCCTGCGTTGTATTGCTTCTTTGAGCCGTCAGGAAAACTTAGTTCTATCATAGATGGTATTGTTTGTTGTTACTATCTTGTGGGGCGTAAATGCGCGATGCGCGTTGCCCTTGCAGTTTATGGTGCAAAGGTAGTGATTTTATTAATAATGAATACGCATGAAGTTTTCTTTTCCGTGTAGAGAATGAAAAAAGAGCGGAGATAAAGTTGAAAGGAAAGAGAAAATATTGAATGTGGAGTAGCGCCTACGGGAATCGAACCCGTGTTCCATGCGTGAGAGGCATGTGTCCTAGCCGCTAGACGAAAGCGCCATTAAAGAAACGATGCGGATTCTTTCGAATATAGTGTGGCATCTTTTGCGGAAGCTAGGAGATTCGAACTCCTGGTACGATTACTCGCACGGCAGTTTAGCAAACTGCTGGTTTCAGCCACTCACCCAAACTTCCAATTTGTTTGTGCTAAAACATTGTTTGTCAAAAGCAGTGCAAAAGTAGGCTTTTTATTTTAACCGACAAAGCCCGGAGAGGCTTTTTTTGAGTACGGAGTCAAAAAACTTTGCTTTTATGGCTTTTTACGCTGTTATTGCTTGTTGAAAAAGCATGGATTTGCCGTGTACGAAAGTGCCGGTGCGCCTGTTGGAAAAAACACATGGCTTGTTGTAAAAAATACAAGCCATATATTTTAAAATACAAGGCACTTATTTCAAAATATATGCCTTATATTTTTGTCCGTTATAAGTTCTTGAATAATAGCAATGTATAAAAGGGGTAAAAATTGCTTGAATTTGGGAGATAAATTGCGTGTATGAGTATAAAAAAGCAGCCCGGAATTTTTAGAGTCCGGGCTGCCTGTAGCAATGTCTAATCAATATTCTATTTTATTGTTTATCATGTCTTCCGTATTCCATGGTGCGGGTGATCCGCCAAGGTATTTATGAAACCATTCAAGGTGGGCATTATAGTAAACAGGCATTGAGCGGAGTGTGTTGGGCCAGTGTCCGTCGTTCTTGAATACTATAAGGCGCGAAGGTATTCCAAGGGTCTGCAACACTGAGAAGTATTGCAGGCTTTGGGTGTAAGAAACACGGTAGTCTTTTTCGCCTGTTATGATAAGGGTCGGGGTCTTGAAGTTCTTGACATATTGAGACGGGGAGAACTTTTTGTAGAGTTCGGAGTTCCACGGCTGACCTTCGAGGTCGAAGTTTGGAAACCATAATTCCTCCGTTGTACCCCACATAGAGGGCAGGTCGTAAAGTCCCATCATTGAAGCAAGACATTTGTAGGGATGCTTTTGTCCCTGGAGCCAATTCATGAAATATCCGCCGTATGACCAGCCCATTGCTCCCATTCTGTCAGCATCTACATAAGGAAGTTTGGCGAGAGCTTCGGTTACGAGGATTACGTCTTCATAAGGTTTTCCGCCCCAATCACCGGAAATTGCGCGTGTGAATGCTTGCCCGTAACCGGAAGAACCATGGGGGTTGGGATATGCCACTACATATCCTGCACCGGGATAGACTTGCCAATCTCCACGAAACGAATCCATCCACTGCATTTGGGGACCGCCATGAACATTTACGATTAGCGGGTATTTCTTTGACGGATCGAAATTGTGAGGCTTGACAATGAACACTTCGACACTGTCGCCTTGCGCACCTTTCACCCACATTGCTTCCGAAGGTCGCATGTCAACTTGGTCTTCAAGTTCCTTGTTCAAAAAAGTTAGTTGCTCCTCGTGCGCATTCTTCTTGCCGAGTTTGCAGCGATATAGTGCCGACGGTTTTCCAGTGGTTGAATAGGAATAATAAGCGTATCCGTCATTGCTTATGTCAAAAGAACTGATTGCGCGGTTGGGAATGAGTTCGCTTATTTTCAAAGAATTTATGTCAATTCTGAATAATGGAGAATATCCGCGTTGTTGTCCTATGAAATATATCTGCTTGGAATCGGAACTCCATTTATAGTCGTCAACCCAATTGTCGAATTTCTCGCTCAGAATTTTCTTTTCGCCGCTTACTCTGTTGTAAAGAGCCAAACGGAAACGGTCGCTCTCGTAGCTTTCAACCTTTTGAAGTCTGTATGCAATCCATTTGCCGTCGGGGGAATACTGAGGCGAGCCGTCCCATGCAGGGTTGTCGGATGTAAGACATTTGGCTTCACCGCCTTTTACCGATACTGTCCACAAATCGCAATTGGTATTTGCCTCGGGATTTTTGGTGTGGTTGCTAACATAACAAATTTCCTTGGAATCGGGAGAGAAACAGAAACTGCCGTCTGCACCGCTGGGCGAAAATACAGGTGAAACATATTCGCCGGGAGTAACGTCGGTGTAAGTCTTTGAGTTTACGTCGTAAACAATTATGTGCTGGTAACGACCATCTGCGTAAGTGGTCCAATGACGATAGAGGAGTTTGTCGGCAATATGTGCCTGTACGGGACCTTGTTCTTTTTTCATAATCAGTTCAAGGTTCTTTTTGCCGTCGGCTCCCGCTTCGGGGTAAACCTCTGCCGTGAAAGCTATATAATTATTGTCGGGAGAGACAAGAGGGGAGCTTACGCCAAGTTCGAAGTCCGTGATTTGCTTTCTCTCTCCGTTTTCCAGATTCATGTAAAAGACTTGCGGTCTTTTGTCGGCTATTGCCGTGTAGAAAACACCTTTCCCGTCTTTGTCCCAAACGGGCTGGTAGCTTTTTCCGTCTTCTGTTTTTAATTCAAGATTGGGATTTTTTGCTTTCACATCCATTATGGCAATGTCGGACTTTGAACTGTGCTGCGCCAGATTCATACTGCTTTGCGACATGATGAGTTTGTCGTTTGCAGGAGAAAGGGAGAAACCGTAAACGCTCCTAACCTTGTATAAATCCTGAATGGTAAACGGACGTTTTTGCGCCCGGCTGCAGAAAACAGCTGCAATTGCCAGAAAAATTAAAAAGAATCTCTTCATATAAATACTTGTTTGATAATTTCGAATGTAAATGTTGTTTCGCGCTGCAAAATTAAATATAATTCGCTTATCAAGAGATTTTTCCGGCTTATGCTTTGCAAAAGCAACAAAAAAAGACGCATCGAAATCAACGATGCGTCTTGGGTTTTCCTTCTTTGGGTTATTGCATTTCGTTTTTCTCTGAAACGGGAATTTCTTCGCCTTTGTTATCAATGAATTTGTATTCGAGGAAGGCAAGACTTTGATTGGGACACGTGTTCACTTTGTATTTCAGTTTCCATTTGAGTTTCGTGGAGAAAAAACCTGACGAAATGTATGCATATACGTAAGGGTGAACTTGAAGAGTGATTTTGCCGATGCCGGAATTGTAAACCTCCTTGACTTTCTGGTTCAAAACGTCTGCAAAAAGGAGTGAAGATTTAATCTTACCCGTTCCGCCGCACGTAGGACACTTTTCTTCTACGGTAACTTCAGTAACGGGGCGTACTCTTTGCCTTGTTATTTGCATTAGTCCGAATTTAGACAAAGGCAGAATATTATGTCGGGCGCGATCGTTCTGCATTGCCTGATTCATACGTTCGTAAAGTTTCTGGCGATCTTCGGCAAGATTCATATCAATAAAGTCCACGACAATAATTCCTCCCATATCGCGCAGACGGAGTTGCCTTGCCAATTCGTCGGCTGCCCCGAGATTTACTTCCAGAGCGTTTGCTTCCTGTCCGTCCGGGTTTTTGGCGCGATTTCCACTGTTTACGTCTACCACATGCATGGCTTCCGTGTGTTCAATTATGAGGTAAGCTCCGTGTCTGTAGGTTACTGTGCGTCCGAAAGCCGATTTTATTTGTTTTGTAACCCCGTAGTTGTCAAATATAGGAGAATTGCCATCGTAATATTTAACTATGTCTTTGCTTTCAGGCGCAATAATATGAAGATAGTCGGAAATCTCATCGGCTATTTCCCTGTCGTTTACAAAAACATTTTCAAACGTTGGATTATACATGTCTCGCAACAAAGCGGCTGCGCGACCTATTTCTTCATAAACAAGTGTCGGACGTTTTTGTGTGTCTGCGGCTTTGCGAAAAGCATCGTGGCAGCGTTTAAGCAGAGCTTTCATTTCGCTGTCAAGTTCCGAAGCGCGTTTACCTTCTGCCACTGTGCGTATGATTACTCCGAAGTTGCGTGGTTTTATGCTGTAAACAAGTTGTTTCAAGCGTGCTCTTTCTGCATCGCTTTTTATTTTTGAAGATACGGAAACCTTGTCGCTGAAAGGAATCAGTACGATATTTCGCCCCGCAAATGAGAGTTCTCCGCTAAGGCGCGGACCTTTGGTTGATATAGGTTCTTTGGCAATTTGCACAAGTATTTCCGAACCGGCTTGAAGTACGTCGCTTATTTTTCCGTTTTTGGGAAGGTCGGCTTCTTGTTTAACTTTTGCTTGTTCCAAAGGGTAGTAGTTGCCGTTTGCTATGTTTTTTTCGTATGGCAGAGCCGTGTTGAAACGAAATCCGAGGTCAAGATAGTGGAGAAATGCCTCGCGTTCGTAGCCTACGTCAACAAAACACGCATTAAGTGCGGGAAGTATTTTCTTTACCTTGGCTATATATATATTGCCTACGGCATTGCTTTCAGAGCGTTTCTCGCTTTGATATTCTACAAGTCTTTTGTCTTCAAGAAGAGCAATGGAAATGTCTTTGGGACATACGTTTACTATTACTTCGCTTGTCATTTTTTGTGCTTTTATATCGTGAAAAGTCTTAGATGATTATTCTTTTCACTTATGTTTGTCTGCATAAATAAATCGTAAGGCATGGTTAGCCCGGGCATGAGAGTTATAAAAAATAAGAACAAACCAAACGCTCTACGCATAGGGCTGCAAGCGAACAGTTTGTTCTTATTTTTTCGTTATATTGCGGAGAACAGTTTTTACTTGCTCTTGTGTCTGTTCTTACGCAATCTTTTTTTACGTTTGTGAGTTGACATCTTATGTCTTTTCTTCTTTTTTCCGCTTGGCATAGTTGTAATGTTTTAAGTTCTTGGTATGTTATTTTGCTGTTGGGGCAGAGATGCACTTGCGTGCTTCTTATGCTTTTACAGAATTGACGAATGTTTTTGCCGGTTTGAATGCCGGAATGTTGTGCTCGGGGATGATGATTGTTGTGTTCTTTGATATGTTGCGAGCTGTCTTTTTGGCACGCTTCTTGAGGATGAAGCTTCCAAATCCGCGCAGGTAAACATTTTCGCCGTTTTCTATTGAGCCTTTAACAGAGCTCATGAAAGCTTCTACCGTAGTGAGAACGGTGGCTTTGTCTATACCTGTCTTCTTTGAAATGTCGTTTACAATTTCTGCTTTAGTCATAACGATTGTCGTATATTTGTTTGTATATTTATTGCACGTTGATTTGAATTTGCGTGCAAAGTTATATTTTTATCTTGATATATAGAAGTATGCGCTGTTTATTTTTGGCGTTTGCAGCTGTTTTTGGTTTGCTTTTGCCCTATATTGCATACGGCTTGTTGTACTTATGCTATTGTTTTGTTCCCGGGCTTTCAAATACTTTGGTGAAAGTATCGGGTGCGGGAGTTTCGAAACACATTTTTTCGCGTGTGCGCGGATGAAACAGACATAACATATATGCGTGCAGGCAGAGGCGATGGACGGGGTCGGTGTTGCTTCCGTATTTCATGTCTCCGCATACAGGGTGCCCCATGTCTTGCATGTGTACGCGAATCTGATTCTTTCTTCCAGTTTCGAGTTTGAATTCCACAAGCGAATATTTGTTGTTTGAGCGCAGGGTTCTGAAATGGGTGAGTGCATATTTGCCTCCGTTGTCAACGGGAGAGCTTTCGGTTATGTAATCCTCGTTTTCGGTCAGCCAACTTTCTATTGAGCCCTGTTTTTGTTCCATTTTTCCTTCCACGAGTGCTATGTAGCGGCGGTCTGTTATAATGTTTTGCCAGTTTTCCGTAAGCATTTTGGCTGTTTCAATGTTTTTTGAGTAAACCATAAGCCCTGAGGTTTCTCTGTCAAGCCTGTGCACCACGTGTGATGTGCATTTTTGATGGGACATTTTCAAGTGATTGTCCAAAATGCTTTTAACATTGAACGGATGGTGTGGGGCGGGTGCCGAAAGTATTCCTGGATTCTTTTCCACTATTATAATGTCGTGGTCTTCATATACTATTCGTATGAATTTGCTGTTAATATTTCCCGACTGTTTGTGGCGGCTTATTTCAACGGTCATGCCCGGAGTGAGCGGGTAGTTGTATTGTGTTATGGTGTTTTTGTTTACCATTGCTCCACCGTTGGCAAGTATTGCTTTTGCTTTGGTATGGCTTATGCCATTGAGGGCTTTTTCGATGAACGGTAACAGTTCGTCGTTTTTCTTTACGGTAAAAGCCAAATATTTGGATTGTTTCCTATTGTTCATATTTTGATTTTCTTTCAATCTGCAAAGGTAAGAATAGTTTTCGGGGATTTCCGTATAATATTATGATTTAATTTTACTTATGGCAGTCTTTTTTATTTGTATGTAAGTACGTATCGGTGAGTTTTGGCATCGCGCATTTCCCGGAAAATCATCCTTAAAAAACAGGCTTTGTAAGTTATTGAAAATCAGATGTCATTTTTCGCGAAAAATACAAGGCACTTATTTTAAAACAAGTGCCTTGTATTTTAAAATATATGGCTTGTATTTTTTACAACATGCCTTATGTTTTTTCCGTGGCTTATATTATGCCTGATTTTCTTCGGGCAGATATTTTTTCAATGCACGTTCCACACCGTTTTTCCACGTGTTGATGTTTTCGCTCTCCAATGAAAGCGAACTTACGAGCTTTATGACGTTTCGTAAAGGCATACGGTAACGCAGTACTCCCGAAATGAGTTTTGCGTAGTTCCAATATTCTTTATTGAATTTCTCGGAAAGTCCTTCCACCGTGGTTTTATATCCGCGTTTGTTTTCGAATTGAAAGTCATATCTTTTGGTTCCGTCCGGATTTACCACTTTTATGATGTTTCCTTTCGTTACGGTTTTGGGCAAAAGTATTCCTTCGTCGTCGTCTTGCAGACCTGTGAAAATTTCATAGGGATGTCCGTTGAGCAATCCCACGAATGCCACCCATTTGTCTTTGTTGTTTTGAAAACGTACCACATCACAGGCAAGGATTTCGGGACGCTTTTCTACAACGTATGCTTGTTCTTCGAGCAAACTGTCTTTGAATAGTGAAAGTGTTTCGTAAATTTTGTCCGCATCAAGAGGGGCGGGAGATTCTTGTGAGAGTTTGCTCACGGCACACGCCGCGTTCATTAATATCTTCGATATGCCGGTCAGGTTTTCTGTGTTCATTGCTGTTGTTTGTTGTTTGGAGTTTTTACGAAATAATAATACCACCAATAAGTATCTCCGTATTGCGATAGCAAAGCATTGGCGTTGGCACGCGGATTAGGAGTGGCGTGCATTATTTCTATGAAATCGTTGTAATTTGTTTCGGTAAGATTGTCCTTGATAGTAATCACAGGCTTTGTGCGCAGGTGTTGATACAGCACAAGTGCCTCTCTGCAATTTTTTTGAAGGTCATTGCTTTTCAAACTGTCGCTTTGCGCTTTTTTGATGGTTGCTGCAAATTTGTCTATTTGCTTGTTAAGCAACAGAGTGGCAAGTTTGTATTCTAATATCTGCGGTCTTGCTTTCACAAGTTCCGGTTGGGCGGAAATTGTGTTAAGGAATTGATCGGGAGTAGTGCGTGGATATGGCATCGCTCCAAGGAAATGATAAATTTTCTTGGGGTTGAAAATCATTTTTGTACTGTCGCCGAGCGCGGGAAGAAGGGTGGTGGTGCCGCCGGGTATGGGATATTCGAACAGTTTCTCGTTAAGCAGATTTTTCTTTGCCAATGCGTAAGCACGCAAAATGGTCAGCGTTTGGCTTGTTTCCGATGATTTTGCGCCCACGCCAAGTGCTTTGTCAAAGTTGTTGCTGTCGAGAAAATATTCGGCATTCATCTCGTAGTGCATAATTCGTTTCGTATTTCCCGCAAAGCCCGTGAAAAGCATTATTGCCGTTATGATAATCGTGTTGGGGATTGCCGCATTTATAAAGGTGTGGTTTCTTTGTCTCTGCCGGCTTCGCTGCTGTCGGTAAATGCAAAAAGAAACGCAGGCAATGAGTATCAGAATATAGACAGCGAGTTTGAGTAAGCTGAAATCGGGAATCAAATCGGTGATTGCGGCAAGGAAGAGAGCCGAAGGTACGTATGAAACCGCATATACAATGGTGGGGAGGCGGAACAACCTTGATACGCCGATTTGTATGGCAACTGCGCAAATTGTTATGGCAACTGTTCCCACCAAACGGCTGTAATGCGTGTGTCCTTCCGAGAGAATGTGCTGCGTAAGTGCTATGAAGTTGCACTCCATATAGTGAATGTAACACACCGTGAAAGACACAAACAGCAGCATAAGCAACGCCCGTGTAACGCTGCGTGGTATTGAAGAGCCGCTGTTTGATTGATATTGCATTGTTATTTGGTTTCCGAATGTCTTAATACTACGGCGGAGCGGGCAGGTATGTAAATTTTCATCCAACCTTTGCCGTATTCATGAAGTTCTTTGTCAAAAAGAGTGATATGTTCCACACTGTCATCAGCCAAAGAGTAACCGCCAAATTCGCGAGCGTCTGTGTTGAGCACAACATTGTATCTGCCTTCGGGAACTTGGAATCCGTAGCCTTCGAAACTCTTTGTGGGATTGAAATTGTAGATGAAAAGCAAATCTTTTCGCATGAAAGCGAGAATTTGGTCTTCGTCATTGTGCCATATTTCCACAACTTGTGATTCTCCGAAATGCTTTTCGCTTTTAATGAGCTTGAGCATTTTCTTATCAAAATCACCGAGGAAATGGAAACATAATTCTTTGTTATCAACAAGATTCCATTGGCGGCGCGCATATTTGTAACTCCAACCGTTACCTTCCCGTGGAAAATCAATCCATTCGGGATGACCGAATTCATTGCCCATGAAATTAAGATAACCGCCATTGAGTGTGGATAGAGTTATGAGGCGAATCATTTTGTGCAAGGCAATTCCTCGATCTACTGTGGTATTTCTGTCGGAAATTTTGAAGTGCCAATACATGTCGGCATCAACAAGTCGGAAAATTATTGTCTTGTCCCCAACAAGAGCTTGATCGTGGCTTTCGCAATATGAAATGTTCTCCTCGTCCTTGCGCCTGTTTGTAAGTTCCCATAATATGGAGCTGGGTTTCCAATCTTCGTCTTTCTGTTCCTTAATGGTTTTTATCCAAAAATCGGGAATGTTCATTGCCAACCTGTAATTGAAACCGTAGCCGCCTTTCTCGAAAGGATAAGCAAGACCCGGCATTCCCGAAACGTCCTCGGCAATTGTTATTGCATTAGGATTTGTTTCGTGTATAACCTTATTGGCAAGCGTAAGATAGCATACCGCATTGTCATCCTCGTGTCCGTTGTAATAATCGGCATAGCTTGCGAATGATTTTCCGAGACCGTGATCGTAGTAGAGCATTGAAGTAACTCCGTCAAAACGGAATCCGTCGAATTTGAATTCTTCTATCCAATATTTACAGTTAGACAATAGAAAATGTAAAACTTCGTTTTTCCCGTAGTCAAAACACAGGCTGTCCCATGCAGGATGCAGGTGTTTGTCGCCGGGATAAAAGTATTGATTTGGGTCGCCTGCGAAATTACCCAAGCCTTCTGCTTCGTTTTTTGCCGCATGAGAGTGAACAAGATCCATAATAACGGCAAGTCCGTTCTCGTGTGCGGCATCTATCAACCGTTTTAATTCTTCAGGTGTTCCGAATCTGCTTGAAGGGGCAAAGAAACTCGAAACATGATAGCCAAAAGAGCCATAATATGGATGCTCTTGTATTGCCATAATCTGCAAACAATTGTAGCCGTCTGCAACAACTCTTGGAAGAATGTTCTTTCGAAACTCTTCGTAAGAGCCAACTCCCTGAGCATCCTGCGCCATACCGATATGGCATTCGTATATGAGCAAAGGATCTGTGCTTGGTTTGAAATCTTTTATCTTGAATTGGTAAGAATTTGCGGGATTCCACACTTGGGCACTGAATATCTTTGTGTTTTCGTCTTGTACAACTCTTCTGCACCATGCTGGAATTCTTTCTCCGCTTCCTCCGTTCCAATAAACGCGCAGTTTATAAAAGTCGCCGTGTTTCATGGAGTTTTCCGGCAAAAAGATTTCCCATATTCCGTTTTCAATGCGCTTTAATTCGTATTCTTGCGATTCTCTCCAATTATTGAAATCACCGACAATAAAAATCTTTGCAGCATTTGGAGCCCACTCTCTGAAAGTCCAACCTTTGTTATTAATGTGATGAAGTCCGAAATATAAATATCCGGAAGCGAAATCCGAAATGGTTTTCTCCCCGTTTGTCAATTCTTTTATTTGGTTCAAAGCGTGCAAATGCCTTCCTGTAATGGCTTCCCCATAGGGCTGCAACCATTTGTCGCTTTTTATTAATTGAAGTGTTTCTTCCTGCGTTTTCATGAGATAGTTTTTACAGTGGTGATATTATTGTAAAACGTCATTACGGTAAGTACCTTTTCTTGTAGTGTTACCGTTGGCATCCTTTTCGACAAAAGCTCCGTCCTTCATGCCGTTGTGGAAATGTCCTTCAAAACGTGTTCCGTCTTTTCTTTCTTCAATTCCGACACCTTCCTTTTTCCCGTTTTTGAAATTTCCTTTGAATTTTCCTCCGTCAGCAAAGCGCAAAATACCTTCGCCGTTCATTTCTCCGTTTTTCCATTGTCCCTCATAAGTATTTCCGTTTTTCCAAGTGTATTTGCCAACTCCGTCCCGAAGATTGTTTTTCCAATTACCTTCGTAACGTGCAGAGTTTTTCCAAATATATGTTCCCTGACCATTGAATTCTCCTCCGAGAAAATTACCAGTATATTTGTTTCCGTTTGCAAAGGTAAAGATACCTTCGCCTGTACGTTCGCCGTTTACGTATTGTCCTTCGTAAGTATCTCCGTTTCGGAATTTATAAATACCGCGTCCGTTTTGTATATCGTCTTTCCAGTCGCCTATATATGTATCTCCGTCGGAATAAGTAAAGGTTCCTTTTCCGTTTCTTTGATTATTGCTCCAAGAACCGGAATAGCGTGAGCCGTCATTCCAATCGAAAACTCCGTTACCGGATTTCTTGTCATCAAGCCAAGAACCTTTATAATAAGCACCGGTAGAATACGTATAAGTACCTTGTCCTTCGCGTTTGTCCGCTTTCCAATCGCCTTGGTATACGTCTCCGTTATAGTAATACATTTTGCCGGTTCCTTGCTGATAATCCCTATACCAAAGTCCGTCATAGCGGTTATTGTTTTTGAAATAAAAAACGCCTTTGCCGTGTTGTTGGTCTTGATACCATTGTCCTTCGTATTTTTCTCCGTCGGTGAATTGATATACACCGTGTCCCTGACGTTTTCCTTTTACGTATTCACCTTCATAGGTGTCTCCGTTTTTGAACACGGTTTTGCCTTTACCATGTGGTTTGCCGGCTCTTATTTCGCCGTTATATTGTGCACCGTCTTTGAACTCGTATGTACCTATCTTCAATGTCTGCGCTTGCAGTTGCGTACAAACGAAAAGGGAAAGCGGCAAGATATATTTGCTTATGATGTTACTCATGATTGATTCTTTTGTTACGAGTTCCGGCTTATGTACAATTCCGCCCTTTCAAGGTCTTCTTTTGTATCTATGCCCACGGTTTCAAAATTGTTTACTGCCACGCGAATATTGTATCCGTTCTCAAGCCAACGCAATTGCTCGAGTGATTCTGCTTTCTCAAGCGAGCCTTGAGGTAGTAGTGTTATTTCTTCAAGCACTTTGGAACGGAAACCATAGATTCCTATATGCTTATAATAGGTGTGTGAGGCAAGCCAATCTTTCTGTTCCACTCCGCGAAGGTAAGGAATCACCGAACGACTGAAATACAGTGCTTTTTTATCCTTACTAATTACAACTTTCGGTGTGTTGGGATTCAAAAGCGCATTAAGATTTTCGTTTGGAGCGTAAGGCTTTACTATTGTGGCTATATCTGTGTCTTCTTTTTCGAAACATCCTATCAAATCCGATATTTGCTCTTTGTGAATGAAGGGCTCGTCTCCCTGCACGTTTATAACCACGTCGAAATTCTTTCCTATGTTCTTATAAGCTTCTGCCACACGGTCTGTTCCGCTTTTATGGTTCGGAGAAGTCATTATGGCTTTACCGCCGAAACTTTCCACGCAATCGAAAATTCTTTGATCATCGACTGCTACGTAAACATCGTCAACTATTTCGGAAACTCTTTCGTAAACGTGTTCTATTATCGGTTTTCCTGCCAAGATTGCCAAAGGTTTTCCTGGAAATCTGGTAGAAGCGAATCTCGCCGGTATGATTGCTATACAACTTATATTTTTCATTTCTTTCTGAGATTTCTATTCAAAAGTACGATCTATGCCGTTAGCGGAATATTGAAGGCTGTCGTTTGCCGTTTGTCCGCACGAACTGTAGTTGGGTGGGTAATCAAATTGCTCTTGTTCCGTGTATCCGAGACTCTTGTCTCTATAAACTTTTTTCATGAAATATGCCCAAATAGGCAGAGCCATTGACGCTCCTTGTCCGTAGGTCATATTGTCAAAGTGAATATCACGGTTTTCTCCTCCCACCCAGCATGCACCTACAAGCCTTGGAGTTATTCCCACAAACCATCCGTCCGAGTGGCGGTTGGTGGTTCCTGTTTTGCCTGCCATGGGAGCTGTGAAGTGGTATTTGTATCTTATTCTGCCGCCGGTGCCGTTGTCTATGACGCTTTGTAGCATTTCGAGCATGCGTAGCGAACTTTCTTCGCTTATAACTTCGTTCATTTTGGGATAGAATTCTCCAACCACATTTCCTTCACTGTCTTCTATTTTCGTTACGAATAAAGGTGAAACGTGGATTCCTTTGTTTGCAAACGCCGTGTAGGCACTAGCAAGTTCGCTTACCGATATTTCGCAAGGACCAAGGCATAACGACAAAGATGGATAGATTTCCTGATTGGTAACACCGAAGTTGTGGATAAGTTCTACGAATGCAGCAGGACTGAGTCTGCTCATGAGATAAGCGGAAATCCAGTTGTTCGATTGAGATAAGCCCCATTTTAAAGTTACGAGCTGTCCGTATCTCGAATGATTGGCATTGTCTGGCGACCAAGTCTGATCTCCCACTTTATAAGTGTGTCTCGTGTTCATAACCATGTCGCAGGGCTTCCAACCGTTCTCCATTGCCAGAGAGTATAGGAAAGGTTTTATGGTAGAACCCACCTGTCGTCTGCCCGCCGTACACATGTCATATTGGAAATGGGTATAATTCAATCCGCCGACATAGGCTTTTACGTTTCCGTTGTGAGGATCTATGACCATGAAGCCGGAGCGCAAAAACGATTTGTAGTATCTTATAGAATCGTAAGGCGTCATTATTGTGTCAACTTCTCCGTGGGGAGTGAATACCGTCATCTGTACCGGCTTTTTGAAGGCTTCTTTTATTTCATTCTCAGAATAGCCGTCATTTTTCATGGTGCGGTATCTGTCGCTCTGCTTTATTGATTTGTCTATTATGGCATTTACCTGTTCTTTACTCAAAGCGTTTGAGAAAGGTGCGGTGCGCGAATTTCTTTTTTCGCGATTGAACATCGGTTGCAGGAATCCTTCCACATGACCGTGCATTGCTTCTTCCGCATATTTCTGCATGCGCGAATCGATGGTGGTATATATTTTCAGACCATCGGTATAAATATTGTAGTTTGAGCCGTCTTTTTTCGTATGTTTGTTACACCATCCGTAGAGCGGGTCGGTTTCCCATGCCAAAGAGTCGTCGTAAAACTGTTGTTTCTGCCATGAAGCATAGTTTCCCTTGTCGGGACGTTTTGCCATGAGTCTTTGACGCAGAAATTCGCGGAAATATGTTGCAAGTCCGTCTTTATGGTCGGTTCTATGGAAATTCAAACCTATGGGTTTTGCAGCGTTTTCTTCATATTCGCTTTGCGTAATGTATCCCGCCTTTTCCATCTGCTTGAGTACCACATTGCGCCTCTCCATACAGCGTTCCGGTTCTCTCACAGGGTTGTAGTATGACGGATTCTTGCACATTCCGATAAGAGTTGCACTCTCGGTGAGCGTAAGGTCTTTGGGCTGTTTGCCGAAATAGGTTTCCGCCGCAGTTTTTATGCCCACGGCGTTGTGAAGAAAGTCAAAATAGTTGAGATAAAGGGTTAGAATCTCGTTTTTAGTGTAATAGTGTTCCAATTTCACGGCTATGACCCATTCCACAGGCTTTTGGATCATACGCTTCATGTAGTTCTTTGCCGTGGAAGAATAAAGCTGCTTGGCAAGTTGCTGTGTTATCGTTGAACCTCCGCCCGCGCTTTCTTTTCCGAGTATTCCGCGTTTCACAACGGCACGCATAAGCGATCGGAAGTCTATGCCCGAGTGGTCGTAAAACCTTATGTCTTCGGTGGCAACCAAAGCTTTTGTTACATAGGGCGATATTTTGTCGTATGAAACGAATACGCGGTTTTCTGAGCGTGCATAAGTTCCGAGCGATTGCCCGTCGGATGTGAGCACTTGAGACGCAAATTTGTCTATGGGACGGTCAAGTTGCTTGAGTTCCGGCACATATCCGATCCAACCTTCGGAAATTGCAAAAAATGCAAGTCCCGTAAGCAAAACCGTTACGAAAAGCAGTCCCCAGAGGAAATGAATGAATTTTTTACGCATTCGTCATGTAAGGATATATTGCAAAAGCAAATTTAATTATTATCGTTGACATGGCAAAACTAAAGAATACAGGAATGATTCGTGTCGGAAACGCCGTTTTGAAAGAGAGAAATTCTGCTTGTTTTTCATGTAAAAATGCACACTGTTTCCTGCTTGCAGAAAAATGCTTCCTGATTTCGAAAAAAACATAAGGCAAATGTTTCAAAATACAAGGCACTTGTTTTAAAATATAAGGCACATATTTTGAAATAAATGCCTTGTATTTTTCCTGATTTATAAGTACGTGATAAAAAGAAACTTATGTGGAACGATTTTTAGGGCTTGAAATGCCGGGAAAAACAGAATGACGAACGGTTATAAAACCGTGGCGCAATGACAAAATGCCCACTTTTTTTTGAATGCGTTTCTTGTATGAGTTCGGATGTGTGATAATGCCCAAAAAACAAGCGCATCCTTGCGCCGAAACGTAAGGATGCACATATGTTATATGTAAGGGATATTAATAAGCTCTGGCTATCAATGCACGCTTAACGGCAGGTTTGCCGCTCACCATGTCATTGTCGAGATTTTCCTGACTGTAACCGTAAGGAATGCAACGTATTGTGGCTTGGGTTTCTTCTTTGATTTTTGCCTCGGTTTCTTCTGTACCGTCCCAAGGACAAAGGAAAAATCCGCCATCTTTTATACGCTCCTTAAACTCTTCGTAATTGTCGCAGGTATATACGTGTTCATCACGATATTTTTTGGCTTTCTGGAAAATGTTCTTTTGCATTTCCGTCAACAAGTCCGCTACGCGGTCTTCTATGCCGGCAAACGGAACAGTTTCTTTCTCGAGCGTGTCGCGGCGCATGAGTTCTATTGTGCCGTTTGCAAGGTCTCTGCCTCCCATGACGAGACGCACGGGAACTCCGCGCAGTTCGTAGTCGGCGAATTTGAAGCCCGGGCGTTTGTTGTCGCTGTTGTCGTATTTCACGGAAATGCCGCGTTTCTCAAGATTCTCTTTCAGAGGAATGAGAGTCTGGTCAAATTTTTCCTGTTCTCCGTTTTTGAAAATAGGAACTATCACAACTTGTGTAGGTGCAAGCTCGGGCGGTAAAACCAAACCGTTGTCATCGGAATGAGCCATGATTAGAGCACCCATAAGTCGGGTGGAAACACCCCAGGAAGTTGCCCATGCAAATTGAGGCTTGTTATCCTTGTCAAGGAACTGCACATTGAATGCTTTGCCGAAGTTCTGACCGAGGAAATGTGAAGTGCCGCTTTGCAGAGCTTTGCCGTCCTGCATCATTGCTTCTATTGTATATGTGTCAAGTGCTCCCGCAAATCTTTCGGTTTCACTCTTCACACCCTGTATGACAGGAACCGCCATTTTGTTTTCGGCAAAGTCGGCGTAAACTTTCAGCATCATTTTTGCACGCTCTTCGGCTTCCTCGCGTGTGGCGTGGGCAGTATGTCCCTCCTGCCAGAGAAATTCGCTCGTACGAAGGAACAAACGTGTACGCATTTCCCAACGCATCACGTTACACCACTGATTGACAAGCAAAGGCAGGTCTCTGTAAGAGTGAATCCAATTGCGGAACGTGTTCCAAATTATTGTCTCCGAAGTAGGACGTATTATGAGTTCCTCTTCAAGTTTTGCAGCGGGATCAACCACAACACCGTTATGCTCTTCGTTGGTTTTCAAACGATAATGAGTAACAACCGCGCACTCTTTTGCAAAACCCTCCACATGTTCTGCCTCCTTTGAAAGAAAAGATTTAGGGATAAGCAAGGGGAAGTATGCGTTTTGTACGCCAGTTTTCTTGAATTCGTCATCCAAAGAGCGTTGGATTTTTTCCCATATAGCGTAGCCGTAAGGTTTAATCACCATGCAGCCTCTGACATCTGATTGTTCCGCGAGACCGGCTTTGACTACAAGTTCATTATACCACGCAGAGTAGTTTTCACTGCGCTTTGTTAGTCCGGATAGTTCTTTTGCCATTATTTGATGCTTTATTTTGCGCAAAAGTAGCGATTTTCGTTGATAAGAAAGGTGTTTGCCGTCACTTTCTTGCGGTAACATGCAGCAGAAGAACTCGGAGATGCCGGCTAAAATTAGTTACAAAAAAGAAAAAACGGTACGATTTATTTACAAAAAAGTCTCGGATTGATAAAAATACATAAAAAAACGGAGAGTATTTGTCTTAAACGCTCTTTCTATTGATTTCATTATTATTTTTGCTATGAGTTTTCAAATATGTAAGCTGAATATGCCACATATAGCAAGATTAAGAATAAAGAGTCTGTTTTGCCTTTTGGCTTGGATGCTGTTTGCAACGTCGTGTTTGGAACAGTATTCAATAGTAGGCAATACGTCTCTGCCCATGCTTGACGGCAAAACGCTGTATTTGAAAAACCGAACGCTTCAGGGAATAAAGAATATGGATTCCTGCGAAGTGATTCACGGCAAATTTGTGTTTGACGGAAAAATAGATTCAACCTGCATGGCGGAACTTTATTTGGATAATGTCAGCGTTATGCCCGTGGTAATAGAAAACGGAAAGATAAACGTAGATATAAATCTTTTAGACCAAAGAGTTTCGGGCGGTTCTCTAAACGAAAGACTCTACAAGTTTATCGATGCAAAGTCGAGACTTGACAACGAATTGGGAAATACTTCGCTCGATGAGGCAAGGCTTATGATGCGCGGCGTTATGCCTTTTGAAGCTGAAAGGTTGTGCCGCGAAAAAGCAGACAAACTTTCACGCTCGTGTGATAGTCTTGTGGTAGATTTTGTTCAAAGCAATTATAATAACGTGCTCGGACCCGAGGTGTTCAGCCGTATATGCAATCAATATCGTTATCCCATAATAACTCCGCAAATAAAGAAAATCGTAGAAAATGCTCCTAATAAATTCTTGAACAATCCCTACGTGAAAGAATACCTGTATATTGCCCGTAAGAATATGGCAATTATAAATGGTAAGGACATGGTGGAGGAACATGAGCTTCCGAGATTGCAGAATGCCAAAGTTTTGCAGGTGAAAAAATGAGTCTGAGTTTGAAAATGAAAGTATCTTTCATAATTAGTGCCGTTTTATGTGCGAATTGCATGGTGCTATGTTCTTGCAGTGGTGAAGATCGTAGCGATGAGATGCCTCGCATTCCCGTCGTTTCCACTGTTAGTGCCACGGTTAACGGAAACAGTTGCACAATGAACGGAACTGTTGTGGAGAGTCACAATTCTTCGCTGCGAGAGTGCGGTTTCTTTTATGGCGAGACAGGAGTTGCTTCTGTAAAAATCAAAGCGGATACAACCAAGATATTTGAGGTAAAAGCAGACAGCCTTGAAGCCGGAGATTATTACTGTGTGGCTTATGCCAAAAACGGTATGGGTGTTTCATACGGAGACACTGTGGAATTTATTGTGAGATAAAAGTATAAAAGATATAAGGTCTTTCCATGACAATATAAAACATATAGAGTAGGATAATGTGAAAATTTTGCCTTTCTACGGGTTTTGTTTTGTGGAAGTGATGTATCTTTGCGTGGAAAAAAATAAAAAACTAAAATAAATAGATATGAAATTTGGTAATATTCTAAAGACTATTACTATGGTAGGGGCATTGCTTTTTGCTTTTACCGGCTGTAGTGATTCTGTGGACGAATCAAATCTTTACGTTTTCAAGGGTGAGATGGTTTCGTCCTTTTTGACAAACAATAGTGATCGTTTTTCAGATTACATAAGTTTGGCAAAGCGTACAAAACTGAGCAAGAAAACCAAATCAACAGTTATGGAATTGCTCGCAACTCGTGGTAATTATACTGTTTTTGCGCCCACAAATGAGGCAGTGCAGGTTTTCGTTGACAGTATAATGGATCAAAAGAATTTTCCGATTGATCAAGTTTCTGACTCAATTGCCGAAATGGTTGTAAAGAACAGTATCATTGATACCGATCAGAACAAAGCTTATGAGCAGAGCGATTTTAATGAGGGTGCTTTGCCTTATCAGAATCTTAACGACCGTTATGTTACGGTTTCTTACGATACAATTAATGGCAAGGCTGTAGTTGTCATAAATTCCGAATCACGTATTGTGGAACCTGACAATGAATGCGAGAACGGTTATGTTCATGTCATGGACAAGGTGGTAGCTATGTCCAATGATGAGATTTCTCAGTTGATAAGCCAGGCAGATAATTGCAAAATCTTCTCACGTCTTCTTCAGGAAACCGGTTGGTCAAAGAAATTGAACAAGTATCGTGATGAGGATTACGAAGAGAATCACCCCGAATATGGCAATGCCATTGGTTCTACGGGTGGTAATGTTGCCCAATACAAATGTCCCGAACACAGATACTTTGGTTATACGGCTTTTGTAGAACCTGATAGTGTTTACGAGAAAGAATGGGGAATCAAAATTCAGGTTTCCAATTTTGGTCAGATAGAAAATTGGGACGAAGTCAAGAAGAGCATCGAAGAACATTGTAATCAAGTGGATATTTACCGTCAAACAGCAAACGAAGCCGGTAATCCTGAAGATTGGACCAATCAAGATAATGTTGTAAACCAGTTTGTGGCCTATCACCTTTATGAAGATCAGATTCCTTTCGACCTTCTTGTGATTCACATGAATGAATGGGGATATTCATTTAAGAATCCTAACAAATTGGCAGCTAATGTTACTCGTAACTATGAGAGTATGGGTCCGCAGCGTCGTTTGTTCCGTATAACAGAAGGCGAAAGTACAGACGGAAAACGATTGAACCGTTGGTCGTCATACGATGAAGATACATACGATGAGATAACAGTTCACGATCAGGGTGCTCTTGTTACTTCCAATAATGGGAATAATTCAAACAATGCACTGAATGGTTTTTATTATCCGATAGACAGAATCATTGTTTATGATTCACACGTTAGAGATTATGTCTTGAACGATCGTTTGCGTTTCGACTTAACCGACTACATGATAGAAAGTGGTGCCAACGGTTTCGGTAACCCTCACCGCTCATTGGATTTCTTTAATGTGCCTAACGGATATTTGCGTAAGGTTTATAAGATTACCGACGAATCTTGGCAGATTGTATTCAACGAGGTTAATCCTAACAGTTGGGTAGACGTTAACAGTAATGAAATTCTAATTCTTGGTCAGTACGACGTTACTTTCCAGCTTCCTCCTGTGCCGGTTGATGGTACTTATGAGTTCCGTTGGGGACTTTCAAACGCTTCTTGGCGTGGTATGACCCAGATTTATTTCGGCGATAATCCGGATAACTTGCCGGCTATCGGTGTTCCTTTGGACATGCGTGCAGAATATACTTCTCCAAACATTGGTTGGGAGAAAGATAACCCGGATGATCCGCATTCGGCTAAGGAAAATGACAAAGCCATGCGTAACCACGGCTACATGAAAGGTCCTAAACTTTACGGTTTGCTTAGTGCGAGCGGAGTGTCAACTTCTTTCCGCGACGGTAACGGTTCTAACATGCTTTCAATGCGTTATATCGTTTACCGCGGTCTTATGAAAGCAGACAAGACTTATTACGTGCGTTTCAAGAACGTGCTTACCAACCCTTACGGTCAGCTTTTCTGCGACTACTTGGAGCTTGTTCCTCGTTCCATATACAATGGAGAAAAAGCTGAAAGCATTTGGTAAAAACGGCTGAAAGTTTATATCATAAAAATCCCGGCACTCAATTAAAAAATGCCGGGATTTTTTGTACTTATGATGCTGAAATCTTTTTGTTTTTCGGATGTCCGAAAAAACATTCGGCATATCGTAAAAAACATAAGGCACATATTTTAAAATAAGTGCCTTATATTTCAAAATAAGTGCCTTGTATTTTTGCCCTTTATAAGTTTATGAAACGCAAAGAGTTACAAATGCGTGTTTTTTGCCTTTTAGTGATGGCGTTTTGTAGCTTTTTTCGTCCGCCAAATCGCTCATTTTATAAAACCTTGTCTTTTCAGTGTGGCTTTTAATGTTTCCGACATGGCTTCATTGTCTTTTCGTGTATATCTTAAGTCTGTGAAAACCTGCGCGAGCGTTTCTTTGTTGTTTATTCTTACGAAATCCTTGTTCTCGGGAAGGGTTTCTTTCGGTGCATATAGTTTGTCGATGTCCTGTTTACTGTAATCTTTATAAGTTTCTTCGTGGATAATGGCTTCAACAGGCAAACGGTCGCTTTGTGCCGGGCTTTCATCGGGGTAACCAAGCGTAAGCGTTGCAACGGGAAAGGTAAGTTTGGGAAGTTTCAGAACATCGATTATCTTGTCAGGCTGATATACCGTCGTGCCAAGGAAACAAAGTCCAATACCTTGCTCTTCGCACAGAATTGAAAATGTCTGTGTAAAAAGCAGTGCGTCTGTTGCCGCATTTATAAACGAAAGTTCATTGTCATATCCCGGCTGCGCCTTTCTTTCCTCGCACCATCTCACCGTTCTGTTAAAGTCTGCGCAAATAGTAACCACTGCTTGGGCCGATTCAACCATAGGTTGGTTGAAATGAAGCGGGGCAAGTTTCTTTTTCATTTCTTCTGTGCGCGTAATAACTACACTGTATAGTTGCAGATTCCCCATGGTCTGCGTGCGTTCTGCCTCTTCTACGAGCTTTTTCAAGAGATCGTTGCTGATTTCCTTGTTTGAGTATTTTCTTATACTTCTGTGTTGGTTTATAACTTCCATATTTTATATTATTATGTTTATGCAAAATGTGAGGTCGCTCTTTGCGGATGAAGAAATCTGCTGTGCGCCCGAACCTATTTTGTTTCTGTCAAAATATTTTGTAAGTCCGTATTTCGCATAGGCGGTGAACCGCTTCGCAAATTTGGTGCTGCACAGCAAAGATGCCCTTATGCCGTTTCCGTAGAGCGATGTGAAATTGTTATATATGTATCTCACGGTGTTTTCATAGGCATATACTCTTGTGGAATAGTTGTCCGTCTTGAAATATGCCGCAAAGGCTGCAACCGAAAGTTTGTCGTTCCTGTAGCAAGCGCGTTCTGCAACAGCCCAACCGTGATTGTTTACTCCTTTATCAGAAGTTGTAATTACCGTAATTTGAGTTTTTGTGGAAAATTTACCGAATGTGCCTCCGCACATAAGTTTAATCTGATTTCTGTTCTGAGATGTGGAGTCGGTAGAGTATCCTGCGTCGCATTTTCTCTTTGTATATTTCCATTCTGCTGAAATAAATGCTTTTTTCGAGTTGTGTATTTCTGCTTCAAAGCATAATTCGCTCCCGTTCAATGGTGCGCGGTAGCGGAATGTGGACCATGGTCTGCGATAGAAATCACCATACCCGCGAAAACTCAGAAAACGAAAAGGTTCGGTGGAGAATCCGAAATAAACTCCTTGCTCGTTGCTCACAGTTCCAGAGCTTTTGAAGCAATCAGCATAGGGCGTATTATATTTTTTAGAGTAACTGCGCTGTATACTGGTAAGTGTTGTCTGGTTTCCAATGGTATATTTAATAGTGTTGACAAATGCGAGCGCGTTCTTTTCCGTTGTGGCAATTTCTCCTCTTGATTTTATATCTTTATAACAGAATGAATAATGCAGACCGAGCGTTCTGAAATTTTTTCCGCGCATTGCGTATCTGTTATAGTCGGCTTGGCGCGGGTTCATGTACTTGTCGTAGTGTACGAAAGCCGCAGAAATGCCTGCGCTAAGCAATCTCGTGCCATACGTAAAGTCTCCTCCTGCGGTAAAGTCGTTTACGTTTCCTCTTCTGTTCTGTTCCACAGATGTTCTGTGGTATCCGGTGTTTATCAGAGAGGTTATTTCGTTGACGGAATTTGTTACGGCATCGTCAGGTTTATATGAAAGCATTGCCGTTAGCAGGGATTTTCCGAAACGGATGCTTCCTGCTGCGCCGCGAAAGAAATCTCTTTCGGAATATGACAGATGTGGCGTTATGGTGTTAGGATTGTTGTATGTGTCGTAAAGCACACCTTTTTTCCCGGAAAAGAAAACGTTGCCAATGGTAAGCCCTTCGCCGAGATTTATTCTGTAATCACCAATGGCAAAAGCGTATTTCCCGTTTCTTTGCTTGCGAAAAAAGCAGAATGAATAAGAGTCCATTAAAAAGTTTCCCCTGCAAGCAAAAGGTTCTCCTGGGTCTTTTTCTGAGGTAAAGCCGAATTTCAGTTCGTTGTTGCAGTTGTAGAAATATTTGAATCCTATCCTGTTTTTGTCTCCGAGGTATCTGTTTGGAACGCTAAGAGTTGTGTTGCTTTTGCACCCCTCCGGGGTGTTGAGCGGAACGAGAAAGTTTGCGGCAATGTCGTGTCTGCCGTTAACGAGAAGGTCTTTCACGGTTTGCTTTTGCACTATTGTCGTGTCGCAAGTGAGGAATGCCGTGAGGAAAAAGCGTGTGCGGTAGTCAAATCTGGGAACAAGCGCCAATTCTCCCAATGATATTACGGGATAGTGACGTTTTACGTATGAAAGCAAGGAATCTGTTTGCGCGTCTGACAGGAATGGCAACTCTTGCAAGTCTTCCCGCGATGCTTTATTTATGTTTATCGGTTTGTCGTAAATGTTGCGAAGCGCATCAAGACGC
>ULWP01068778.1_pt1 | contig 34317 bp, 31 predicted proteins | sample 1960461 | NCBI WGS metagenome assembly ULWP01 (sample SAMEA4835815, study PRJEB28245) | human gut metagenome | biome: gut microbiome; material: fecal sample | place: Denmark | collected 2008
TCAAGCATCTCGTGGATTATATACAATATGTGTTTTCTTCCTTTCTTGGGCGGAATATACTTTTCTATCTTGTCAGAAAAGAACACTACTCCAATCTTATCGTTATTCTGTATCGCACTGAAAGCCAATGTTGCCGCAATCTCCGTTGCCTTGTCACGCTTTGTCTGCATGCGGGTGCCGAAGTCAAGAGATGCGCTGACGTCGATAAGCAGCATTACAGTAAGTTCTCGCTCTTCTTCATACACCTTCACATATGGTGAATTCATCCTTGCTGTGACATTCCAGTCTATATCACGCACGTCATCGCCATACTGATATGCACGCACTTCGCTAAAGGCCATTCCTCGTCCTTTGAAGGCCGAGTGATATTGACCAGCAAATATATTATTGCTAAGTCCGCGAGAATGGATTTCAATCTTGCGGACCTTCTTCAACAAATCCTGAGCTTCCATCAAGGAACCTCCACTTTATTTAATATTTTACTTATGATCTCCTCTCCTGTCACGTTGTCTGCCTCAGCCTCGTAAGAAAGTCCAATGCGGTGACGCAATACGTCATATGCTACGGAACGTACATCCTCTGGTACCACATATCCTCTGTGATTGATAAATGCATACGCTCTGGCAGCTTTGGCCAGATTGATGCTGGCACGAGGGCTTCCTCCAAAGGTTATCAGAGGTTTGATATTCTCCAATCCATAACGCTCAGGATAACGTGTCGCAAACACGATATCTGCGATATACTGCTCAATCTTTTCGTCGAGATATACTTGATTTACTATTTTCCTGGCATTGAGTATCTCAGACGCTTCAACAACTGGTTTGATATCTGCCTTCAGACCATTGAGATTCTCCCTGATAATCTGCTTTTCCTCTTCGATAGTGGGATAATCAATTATCACTTTCAACATAAAACGGTCTACCTGCGCCTCTGGCAACTGATATGTTCCCTCCTGCTCTATAGGATTCTGAGTTGCCATTACTAGGAAAGGACTTGGCAGGTCAAATGTTGTACTACCGATTGTCACTTGATGTTCCTGCATAGCCTCGAGCAATGCGCTCTGAACCTTTGCCGGAGCACGGTTTATCTCATCTGCAAGAATGAAGTTTGAGAAGACCGGACCTTTCTTCACTTGGAAGCTCTCGGTCTTCTGTGAATATATCAATGTACCAATAACGTCGGCCGGCAACAGGTCTGGTGTGAATTGTATGCGGCTGAATTCTGTGTTGACGAGTTGTGCAAGGGTCTTGATGGCAAGGGTCTTTGCCAATCCCGGTACACCTTCCAGCAATATATGTCCATCGCTCAGCAGACCAATAAGCAGGCTGTCCACCAAGTGTTTTTGTCCCACAATGACACCTTCCATGCCACGCTTGATGCTTGTTATAAAAGCACTTTGCTGTTCAATCAGAATGTTTAGCTCTCTAATGTCTATAACTTCTGCCATGATTTTCGTTGTATATTTTGTTAAAATAAATGTTCCAAATCTCTTTATACCGCAAAAGTAATAATTTTAAATTCGGTTATAAGAGATTTAGAACATAAATAATATTAAAATGAGTTGACAGGCGCTTAATTTTAAGAAACTTTGTTATTCGCAGCTTTCTTCTTGAGTTTAAGTTTAGGAATATTTATAGTTTCCCCAACTTTAACCTCAGATTTGCCGTTATGCACCTGAAGGTAACATTCCATTCCCTCTCCAAGATAACGGCGTGCGAGCACCTTCATCGTTTGACCATCCTTCACTTTCACAGTTCTGTCGGTACCTTCTATCACATATGCCCCTGTCTTGACCATTCTTTTTGCACTTTGGATTTCAGAATTCTCAGTTTCTGAAATATGATCTTGTACATCTTTTATTTCAGCCTTCCCCCCTTTCTCAACATTGTCTTCCCCTGCAATATTCACCTTTGCGGCTATGGTGTCGGCAGCCTTTGATACTGCAGCCTTCTGATAACCGTTTTTCTTTGATGGATAAGCCTTTTTGACAACCACAACTTTACTGGCAGGAACACTTCTTTCGTTTTTGCCTCCAAGATACAAACCCGCAACAAAAGCCGATGCAATGCTTGCCAACGCAAGCAACGACAAAAGAACAAGTTTCACATTTCCTGCTTTCTTATGCGCCTTTCTTGTGTCACCTTCAGGAATTCCTGAAGCAACATAAGCCATTTGAGATTGTCCTTGTGCATTTCGCCTCTCTGTTTCATCGCTAACCACGAATGGATCTTGTGACTTTTCCTTGTTGTCCAGGGCAACATTGTCGGAGTCAGGAAATGTCTCGTTGACAACATTCGCGCTATCACCAGCCTGCAGGGCTGACGGTGATGGCTGATTATCACTTGGATCCTTTTCCGTTTCTGATTCTGAATCTGGAGTTTCTCCAGAAACCAACGATAGTTCATCTTCAGTCTTGAAGGAAATGCGAGATTCTGCTTCATTATCAGTATGCACCAGAGCGTCTGTGTTGCCTGATTGTGAATTATGAGAGTCAAGAGTATCGGTTGAATTATTCAATATTACTTCTTCTTCAGTAGCAGCTTCAGATTCGGCTTCAACGATCCCGTCATCCGACCCAACTTCTTTCGCAATGTCTAATTCAGACCCGCAATGGCCATCATTCCCATAATCAACTGATAAACTGGAGTTTTCTCCACTAACCGAAGTGTTATCGACTGTTGAATTATTCTCAGATTCACTATCCTTATTACCTATATTCCCGTTTTCTGCTTCTACGTTTTCGTTTGGCATACTTCCAAACTCAACTCCATCGTTCAGCTCAACGGTTTCGAACTGTGAAAATGGCTTGTTCACCATTTCCTTCAGCGAATTCTCGGGTGTGAAAGTAATTTTCGTATGACCATCGATCAGCACCCTCTCGCCAGTATTCACGTCAACGCTCTCGCGGTCTCTGACTTCTATAAGCTTGAAAGTGCCAAATCCCTTTATCTTCACAAGTTTGTCAGCCTTTAGGCCATCATGGATTACGGCAAAGAAGGCATCAAGATAGTTCTCTGCTTCTGAAATTCGTATGTTCTTCTTTTTCGCGAGCTGACTGGCTATGTCTTTCATCAATATCTTGCCCATTTATTGAAGTCCTCCATTTTTTATTTTTTCTTTTATAGTGGACGAGGGCTTGAAGGAAAGTACCAATTTCGGTGGGACGAGCATTCTCTTCTTTGTGTTCGGCGAGACCATTATACGCTCCATACGTTTCTTGACTTCAAAAGAACCGAAGTTGCTGAATGATACAACGTCACCTTTTTGAAAACACTCGTTCATTACATCTACGAGCGTGTATGCAAACATCTGAGCATCCTCAGGATCCATGCCCGTACGATTAGCCACTTCAGAAATGAAACTTTTGTTGTTCATATAGTTTCTCCTTATACACATTTATGCCCTTCCCAATACGGTGGCATATACATCAAACTCTTCAGAACCGGTGATTTCGACAATGTAGAATCCTCCGATTTCCAATTCCATCCCGTCATGGGCCTCGATAAGAACCTCCGGGTCAACCTCTGGTGAGGAGTATTCGCTGCGCGCAATGTAATAATCACCTTCCCTGCGGTCTACAATAACTTTCAGTTCTTTTCCGATTTTCTCAGCTTCGAGCTCAGCACTTATACGCTCCTGCACACGCATAAGTCTGTCAAGACGGCATTGTTTCACGTCGTCTGGAACGTCATCTTTATAATGCTCTGCACTATATGTACCTTCTTCCTCAGAATATGCAAAGGCTCCCATTCGTTCGAATCTTGCCCATTTCACGAACTTCACCAGCTCGTCAAAATCCTCATCGGTCTCGCCTGGGAATCCAACCATCAACGTAGTACGGATGCAAATCCCTGGAACAGCCTCTCTGAGTTTCTCAATCAGTTTGTATGTTTCCTGGCTTGACGTGTTGCGCCGCATCGCAGTCAGCATATGGTCAGAGACGTGCTGCAAAGCGATGTCGAGGTAATTGCAGACATTATCGTGGTTTCTAATTACATCCAACAATTCAAACGGGAAGTTGTTTGGATAGGCATAATGCAATCGTATCCATTCCACTCCCTCAACATTTGCCATTCTCTCCACTAGTTCAGCGATGCTTTGCCTGCCATAGAGGTCCACTCCATAATACGTAAGTTCCTGAGCGATAATCTGGAACTCTTTCACACCCTCCTTGACGAGAGTCTCCATCTCTGCAATTATATCTTCCATTGGGCGGCTCTTGTGCTTTCCTGTGATGATAGGTATGGCACAATACGCACAATGACGGTCACATCCCTCACTGATTTTTATGTATGAATAATGAGCTGGTGTGGTCTTTTGTTTAAATGATCCGTCCGCACATGACGATACGGTTGCTTTCTCGCAGACAAATCCCTTTGCGGCTCCCAAATCATCAATCAGATCCTTGAAGTCGAATTTGCCATAAAACTTGTCCACCTGTGGAATTTCCGCAGACAATTCTTCTCTGTAACGCTGTGACAAGCAACCCATTACAAACAATTTATCAAGCAAGCCTTCATCCTTAGCTTGAGCGAATCGGAGAATCATCTCTATGCTCTCCTCTTTTGCGTCGCCTATAAATCCGCATGTATTTATTATAGCAATCTCTCCCTCAGGATAGTCGCAGTCATGGGTACATGTGTAACCGATTCTCTTGAACCGTCGCATCAGGGACTCCGTATCAACAAGATTTTTGGAGCACCCCATGGTTATGAAATCTATCTGATTGCGTATCACTTGTCTGTATCGAATAATGAGTCTACGAATTGTTTCTTGTCAAAAATCTGAAGGTCGTCAACACCCTCTCCGAGTCCTATGTATTTCACTGGCACTTTGAGCTGGTCTGATATTCCTATCACTACGCCGCCCTTTGCAGTACCATCGAGTTTCGTTATGGCCAGGCTCGTAATCTGAGTAACGGCAGCAAACTGTTTTGCCTGCTCAAAGGCGTTCTGTCCTGTAGAGCCGTCTAGCACGAGCATCACCTCGTCCGGTGCGGTCGGTATGAGTTTCTTCAGCACATCCTTTATTTTCTTCAGCTCGTTCATTAGTCCCACCTTGTTGTGTAGCCTTCCTGCCGTGTCAATAAGCACCACGTCAGCATCATTAGCCATAGCAGAGCTTAACGTGTCGTAAGCTACGCTTGCAGGGTCTGCACCCATCTGTTGTTTTACTACAGGCACTCCGACTCTTTCTCCCCAGATGCACAACTGCTCTACGGCAGCAGCCCTGAACGTGTCGGCCGCTCCGAGATAGACTTTCTTTCCTGCGTTTTTGAACTGTTTTGCGAGTTTTCCGATTGTCGTGGTCTTCCCCACTCCATTCACTCCGACAACGAGCACGACGTATGGTTTGCGACCCTCCGGCAGGTTCCAGTCCGTCACATCATTGCTGTCATCGAGGAGCTTTGATATTTCATCTCTCAGAATACCGTTCAGCTCAGAGGTGGAGACATACTTGTCTCTTGCCACACGCTCCTCTATACTGCTTATTATTTTGATGGTAGTGTCTACCCCCACGTCGGAAGTTATCAACACTTCCTCCAGGTCGTCAAGCACTTCGTCATCAACCTTAGATTTGCCTGCCACCACATGAGCGAGTTTTGAGAACACGCTCTGTTTTGTTTTTTCGAGTCCTTTGTCAAGGGTCTCTTTATTTTTCTTTGTGAATAGTCCGAAAAATCCCATAATGATATTTTATATTATGCTACAAAATTACGCAAAAAAGCTCATTTCCACAAATAAAAAACCAACAAGCTAACGAAAAAAGGGCTGCAACCTGTAATTGCAGCCCTTAATATCATTTAAGAGATAGATTTATTTGAAGAAATCTTTCACAGCCTCATTGGGAACCATACGCTCATCGAAACAATAGGCACCTGTCTTGGGGCTCTTTACCATCTTTATAACCTTTGTATATGCGCGACCATCGTTTGAACCATCACGAAGGGTGGCGACTGCTTTCTTTGCCATTTTCTAATGTATTTTATTAGATTATTTAATTTCTTTGTGGAGAGTCATTCTCTTGAGAATAGGATTGTATTTCTTCAGCTCCATTCTCTCAGGAGTGTTCTTGCGGTTCTTGGTCGTTACGTAACGACTTGTTCCCGGCATTCCGCTCTCTTTCATCTCAGTGCATTCAAGGATTACCTGAACGCGGTTGCCTTTAGCCTTCTTTGCCATTGTATTATTCTCCTATAACTTTTATATCTTTCCAATCACAATAGCCCTTAGATACAGCCATCTTGAGAGCTGCATCGAGACCAGCCTTGTTAATCAGACGAAGACCTGCAGCACTAATCTTCAGACTAATCCAGCACTGCTCTTCTACATAATAGAATTTCTTATTAAACAGATTTACGTCAAAGCTGCGCTTTGTGCGATGCTTTGAGTGGGATACGTTATTACCCATCTGGGCTTTCTTTCCCGTGATTTGACAAATTTTAGACATTTCTATCTACGTTTTTTGTTGTTTCCTTTTGATACTTATTCCAAACAGGGTGCAAAATTACAAACTTTTTCCGATTTAGCAAAGTTTTCCTACTTCACAGTTATTAAATTAAGTTTTTTTTACGTTTAAACGCTGCTAATCCATAACTATTCAAGTTATCAAGCGATTATAACCATCTGACCGGAATAGTGTCATCATAATATAATGGACAAAGTATATGTCAATATCAGTAGATTGCAGCGCTCCAACTTACTCTTTCAAGCCTGTGCATCACAGGCAAGGAGAATTACACCTCTACCGCGGATATCGTAACGTCGGTAAACTGGTCCACATAATCTATGACGCGTAGTTTGTCGTTCGACCCACGCTTTACTTTAAGGTGAAGGTTTGCCTCTAGGAATTCTCCCTGTGATGTACGCCGCTCCTTTATCTCATACGACCTCACGTCCATGCCGTCGTGCCGCATTTTTGCTATAAGCTGTCGGATGCTTTCTATCGAAGGTGCGGAAAAGGACAGATCAACCACCGTAGAGCCGAGCTGCGGAATCAGGGCATTTATCACTTCGAGACCGAACAGCACCATTACCGTGGCAATGGTGGCGGCCAGATACATTCCCGTACCACAAGCCAGTCCTATGGCCGCCGTCACCCACAAGCCGGCTGCCGTTGTGAGTCCGCGCACCACGTTTTTCTGAAAGATGATTGTTCCTGCTCCGAGGAATCCGATGCCCGACACGACCTGTGCCGCCACACGTGATGAATCCTTCAGGTCGAAGCCGAAACCGAACTGCGACACCACGCAAAACAGCGCACTACCCAACGCCACGAGGAAATGGGTGCGGAATCCTGCCTCCTTGGCTCTATACTCCCGCTCTATGCCTATCGCTCCTCCCAGCACAAGGGCGAGCGAAAGACGGATGGTCAAATCTACATATGAAGCTTCCATAGCTAATATCAAGAGTTTATCAAATCAAAGCCTGCCACAATCGACATGGCGAGCATCCAGATGCAAATTTACTAATAATCGGGAACAATACAAACTTTCATGACGTGAAAAAGAACGACACGGTCGAAAAGCGAATCGAAAAAATGCGTTTCCATCGGCAGGCTGCCAGAGGTTGCTGTTGTCAGAATACCCGATGAAATCAGGCAAAAGCCAATATGTGGCCGAGCATCAAGCATAACCGCATATTGGCTTAAACCATTATATTTCACAATTGTCTGCAGGATTTCGCCTGCAAGTATTGTTCTGTCAATCCAGTCCGAGAGATTTCTTGATTGCCTCTATCTTTTCGTCGGCAGCCTTGCTGCAGCGCTGGTAGCATCCAGCACACTTCATCGTGTCTTTAACTTCAAGATAGAATTTGATTTTAGGCTCTGTGCCGGAAGGACGGACGCTGACCTTTGTCTTGTCGTCGCAGAACCACTGGAGCACGTTGCTTGTGGTCGGCATATCGAGTTTCTCCACGGTTCCGTCTGCCTTCTTTGCCTCCAGTGTCTTGTAGTCTTTCCAGAGCACCACCTTGCTACCTCCGAGCTCTTTAGGAGGATTGTTGCGGAAGTTCTCCATCATCTGCTTGATTTCATCGGCTCCGCTCTTTCCCGGGCGAACCACATTGACTGTGAATTCCTTTGAGAATCCGTATTCGAGATATATCTGCATGAGCAGGTCGTAGAGCGTCTTGCCCTGGTCTTTTGCCCATGCTGCGATTTCACAGATGAGGCATATTGAAGCAGGAGCGTCCTTGTCTCTCACCTTGTCGTAAGGCAGGAATCCGAAGCTTTCCTCTCCTCCTCCGATATAGTCTTGCTTGCCCTCAGAGATGGCTATTTCGCGTGCAATCCACTTGAATCCGGTGTAGCAGTCTCTGAGTTCCACATTGTTCTTCTTTGCTATCTCGGCGATGACTTCTGTCGTCACAATAGTCTTCACGAGATAGTCTGTAGGCTTCAGCTTGCCCAGTTTCTTCTTGTTTTCTATGATGTAATAGCAGAACATCATGCAAGTCTGGTTTCCGTTGATGATCACCCACTCTCCCTTGTCGTCGCGGCATACTATAGCGAGGCGGTCGGCATCAGGGTCGGTGGCCACCACAAGGTCGGCATTGAGCTTTGTTCCGAGTTTCATTCCGAGAGTCATGGCCTCGGAATTCTCCGGGTTTGGCGACACTACAGTGGGGAAGTTTCCGTCTACCACCATCTGCTCCGGCACGACGTTGATATTCTGGAATCCCCATGAGCGCAGGCAGAGAGGCACAATCACCCTACCCGTTCCGTGCATTGGCGAGTATACGATATTGAGGTCTTTCTGTCGGTTGATGACGTCCTGGTCTATCATTGCCGTGTGAACAGCCTGCATGTAGTCATAGTCCATTTCTCCGCCGATTATCTTGATGAGATCTTTGTTGGCTTCTGCCTTCACGTCTTCCATCTTCACTTTGTTCACCTCTTCGATGATTCCTGTGTCGTGTGGCGAGAGCACCTGTGCTCCGTCGCTCCAGTAAGCCTTGTATCCGTTGTACTCTTTAGGGTTGTGGGATGCTGTCACATTCACTCCTGCCTTAGCTCCGAGCTTTCTTATGGCGAAAGATATTTCCGGTGTCGGGCGCAGGCTTTCGAAGAGGTAAACCTTTATACCGTTGGCTGAGAATATTGCCGCCACGGTCTCGGCAAAGAGTCTGGAATTGTTTCTGCAGTCGTGGCCTACCACCACGCTCAGTCCCTCTTCGCCGGGGAATGCTTTCAGGATATAGTTTGCGAATCCCTGTGTCGCCATTCCTACAATATACTTGTTCATGCGGTTTGTTCCGGCTCCCATGATGCCTCTCAGTCCGCCTGTACCGAATTCCAGGTTCTGATAGAAAGCGTCAATCAGCGCCGATTTGTCTTCAGCGTCGAGCATAGCCTTGACTTCTGTGCGTGTTTCTTCGTCGAAAGCCGGAGAAAGCCACTGCTTGGCTCTCTCTTCACACAATGCGATGAGTTCTTTGCTATTTTCCATAATTGCTATTTTGTTTTAGATTATTGTTTTTAGACTGTCTGAAAGTTGCCGTCTCCGAAGAGTGGCGGTAAACATGCCCATTGCAAAGATAGTGTATTTTATCCAAGTAGAAAAACAATTATGCATGCATTATTCAAAAAAAATGCAAAAAGAAAGGGCGCCCCGCATTTCTGCGAAACACCCGGGATGCATCATAGTATATAAAGGTTAGTTTCGTTAAGGCAGCCCAACGCTTGTCCTTGGGGCGTCGTCATACGATTCCCTGTTCCGTCATCGCCTTTGCCACCTTCAGGAAAACCAGCCGTTCGATGATATTGGGCCTGTCGAACTCAGGACGCTTGTTATATGCTTGGTTACTGAAAAAAATCTCACTTATATATATGTATTCATGTTTTTTATAGTGCAAAGATACACTAAATATCAAAAACGCCAAACATTCTTCAAGTATTTCATGGCAATCAACGTGAAAACGTAAGTATATTTGACTGATTTGATAAATTAATTTACAAAGTGCCTTGACAACGTGCCATTTTTCAACTAACCGACGCTAAGAGAAACAGAATAAACTGATTTGACATACAAACAGACGGGGTAAACAAACTGGCGGGAATCAAGACATGAAAAACGCCAGAGAGAGAATAACCAGAGGGCAATGGATAGAAGTAGCCAAGAGACCAACGAAGAGCAGGGACCAGCAGACAACTGACAGAAGAAACAAACAAGCTGGGGAAGAGGACCAGCCAAAGGGGTATTTACGAAAAAAGGACGAGGGGCAAAATAAACGCCCTTCGTCCTTATAGCAAATATAAATTTTCCATGACAGACCTCCACTGTCGCTTGCGCCTGCATGGCACGTCTGTCAGAATCCTTTATCATTCTTACAGAATAGTCTTCACAGCCTCGAGCATACCCTTCTCCTGGATGAGGTCGAGGTCTTTCTTCACGAGCTCTGCAAGTCCTGGAACTGTCTTGTTCAGGTCCTCATGCCAGATGTAGTCGAATGCGAGCACGCCTTCAGCCACCTTCTGTGTGTCACCAGTAGCCCAGAGCTCCTGCAGCTTCTCGATGATCTTAGCGTCGTCGTTTGGCTTGATTTCTGCTCCGTCTTCGCGCACTCCACCTTTATAATATGTGATGATGGCAGCCAGACCGAACACGAGTCCCTGTGGGAGTTCTCCCTTTCGTTCGAGGTAAACCTTCACTCCTGGCAGGTCGCGTGTCTCATACTTAGGGAATGAGTTAAGCATGATGCTTGTCACCTGGTGGTCAACGAATGGATTCTCAAAGCGCTCCAGCACGTCAGATGCGAACTGCTGCAGCTCGTCCATAGGCAGGTTTAGAGTCTGCATGAGTTCTTCAAACTGCACTTTGTGTATATACTTGCCGAGCACAGGATGCTCGCAAGCGTCGCGCACGATATCCACTCCGCTCAGATAAGTTACAGGGCTCAACACGGTGTGAGGGCCGTTGAGCAATGTCACCTTGCGCTCGTGGTATGGCTTCTCGTTGTCTGTGATGAGCACGTGGAGTCCCGCCTTGTCTGCCGGGAATTCTTCCTTCATCTGCTCCACGGTCATGTTCTCTGCCTTCTCGATTACCCAGAGGTGGAAGCTCTCAGCCTTCACCACGAGGTTGTCCTTGTAGCACACCTTCTGCTGGATTTCGTTGATGGTGTCGCGTGGGAAACCAGGAACGATACGGTCTACGAGTGTTGCGCATACGAAGCAATGGTCGGTAAACCAAGCTTTGAATCCCTCGTAGTCTGCACCCATGTCCTCTTTCCAGAGTTCGATATACTGGTAGATGCATTCCTTGAGATGGTGTCCGTTGAGGAAGATGAGCTCGCAAGGCATGAGAATCATTCCCTTTGATGGGTCTCCGTCGAAGAACTTATATCTGTGGAAGAGCAGCTGCACGAGCTTGCCTGGATATGAAGATGCAGGAGCGTCGGTGAATTTGCAGCTGTCGTCGAAGGCTATACCTGCCTCTGTGGTGTTCGAGATGATGAATCTCATCTCCGGCTGCTCAGCGAGAGCCATGAAAGCCTGGTTCTGTGAGTATGGGTTGAGGGCGCGACTGATCACGTCGATGCGCTCGAGTGTGTTTACCGGCTGTCCGTTTTCCTTTCCCTGAAGGTTCACGTGATAGAGGCAGTCCTGACCGTTGAGCCAGTCCACCATGCCGCCTGCCAATGGCTGAACCACTACTACAGAGCCGTTGAAGTCTGTCTTCTGGTTCATCTTCCATACGATCCAATCAACAAACGCACGGAGGAAGTTTCCTTCGCCGAACTGGATGATTTTCTCTGGCATTACACTTTTTGGTGCAGTCCTTTTGTTTAAAGCTTGCAATTTCTTCATGATTTGTATTTAGTTAATTGATTATTAGTTTTCAGATTAATTGCCGGTTTCAGCTTTTCTTCTTTGAAATCCTTTGCAAATTTAATGTTTTTATAATTGAGCCGACATGGATTTGCAATCTTTTCGTCGAAAAAAATACGAAAAGGTTTGCGCAATCCATGCCGGTCGGCCTTGTCGTTACATGGCAAACACGTTGAAGCCTCCGTCTACCACGGCTACCGTGCCCGTGACGAACTTCGCCGCATCGCTCATCAGATAGTGTATCGTGCCGCAGAGCTCCTCGGGGTCGCCCATTCTTCCGAATGGAGTCTGATGTATCACGTCTCTGCCTCGCTGCGTGTATGTTCCGTCGGGATTGGTGAGCAGGTTGCGGTTCTGCTCCGTGATGAAGAATCCCGGGGCTATGGCGTTCACTCGTATTCCCTCTCCGAATTTCTTTGCGCATTCAGTTGCCATGAATTCGGTGAAGTTGCTGATGCCCGCCTTTGCAGCTGCATATCCGCAGACGCGTGTGATTGGTCTGAAGGCTGCCATCGACGAGAAGTTGATGATGGAGCCCTTTCCCTGCTTCACCATCGGCTCGAGGAACACCTGTGTAGGTATGACGGTTCCCGTGAGGTTCAGTTCCAGCACTTTCTGGAAGTCTTCCACCTCGAGGTCGAAGAAGTTTCCTTCTGGCGCTATCACGGCTCCTGCCATGTTTCCTCCTGCGGCATTGAGCAGCGTGTCGATCCTTCCGTATTTTTCGAGGATGTCCTTGCAGTTCTGTTTCACGGTCTGCTGACACATCACGTCGGTCTTCATGAATTCACAATGTCCTCCCTCTGCCGTGATGTCGGCAACGATTTCGGCTCCCACATTTTCCTTTCTGCCGAGGATTATCACTTTAGCGCCTTCTTTGGCGAGATATTTTGCTATGGTGCGTCCGAGCACTCCCGTGCCTCCTGTTATGACCACCACATAGTCTTTGATGTCAAATAGTTTGTTCATGCCTTTGTCGTATTTTATGCTCCTGGCGCCATTACGGCCGGTCTGGAGCTTGATTTGATATAATGATAAGAAATGTCTTAGTCTCCGCTGCTGCGGTTTACCACAATCCCGGCTGTCGGTATTCCTTTCCGAGCTCTCTGTCAACGGTTGCTATGATTCCCTGCACCTGTCCCATGGCGAACATCCGTCCCAGGAAGCTGTATCCGGCGTTGTAGCCCCGGTTTTCGTCGCCGAGCATTGTCATTCCGTGGTCCACTCTCATCGGCAGCTTCCCGATGTTCGGGTTGCCGGAGCGTCTTGTCTCCTCTTTCTCGAAGATGCGCGCCAGTTCTATCAGGTCTGCGCGGCCTCCCAGATGCGAGGCTTCGGTAAAGTCGCCGTTGTCGAACACGTGGCATGAGCGCAGATGTACGAACCACGTGCGTGAACAGTATTTCCTTGCCAGTTCCACCACGTCGTTGTGTTGTCCTGCCGAGAGCGACCCTGCACAGAAGGTGAGCCCGTTGTGAGGATTGTCCACCGCTTCGAGAAACCACCTGATGTCCTCGTCAGAGGTCACGATTCTTGGCAGTCCGAGTATCGGGAATGGAGGGTCGTCGGGATGCACACACATATACATGTCATACTCCTCGCATGTTGGCATTATGGCATTGAGGAAGTATTTCATGTTCTCTCTGAGCTGCTCTTTGGTGATTCCCTTATACAGGTCGAGCAGCTGGCGGAAGAGCTCCACGGGATGTTCGTCGTCCTCCTTTATGTTTCCGCTCACGAAGCCCTGTGTCTTCACTATGATGTTCTCCACGAGCTTGTGGTTGTCTTCAGCGGTCATGGTCTGCTTCATCTTCTCCACCTCTGCCGCCACGTCCTGCCAGTCCTTCTCTGCCCCCTGGCGTTTCAGTATGCAGATGTCGAAGTAAGCAAATTCCGCCCTTGAGAAGAAGAGGTTCGTGGTGCCGTTAGGGTTGGGGTGGCTGAGGTCGGTCCTCGCCCAGTCGAGCACGGGCATGAAGTTGTAGCAGATAGTATGTATGCCCTCGAGCGAGAGGTTCTTCAGGCTCTCCTTGTAGTTTTCTATCAGCCGGTCGCGGTCATCTCCCGCATACTTTATGCTTTCCGACACAGGCAGGCTTTCCACCACCGACCACCTCATGCCGTAGCTTTCGATATATTCTCTGAGGTCTCTGATTTTCTCTCTTGTCCACACCTCTCCGTTTGGCACGTCATGAAGCGCGGTGACGATTCCTTCCACTCCTATCTGCCTGAGCATGTCGAGTGTTATCTTGTCGTTCTTGCCGAACCATCTCCAAGTTCTTTCCATTTTTTGATTATGTTTTAAATTTGCTGAATAGCTATTTTAATATTGGTCAAATAGCGTTTGTGTAAACCATGCCTGACATGGCTGATTATGCATTGCAAAGATAGTGCTTTATTTTCCAACTCCGCCCCGCGAGCCGTTAATAATAGTAAAAATAATGTATAAACTTTGTTCTCTCGAAAAGAAAAGATACCTTTGCATTACAAAACAATAATTCATATAACAATAAAAACATTTAAAGAGATGAAAAAGCTATTGTTCACAACGATAATGTTGTTTGCGCTTGTCGCCACCGCCTTTGCCCAGAGCGACGCCAGAATAAGTTTTGATGCCACCACCTTCAACTTCGGCACGTTTCCCGAGTCAAAGCTTCAGACCCACGTGTTCACGTTCAAGAACACGGGCACGGCTCCACTCATCGTGAACCAGGCCGTGGCAAGCTGCGGATGCACCGTCGCCACATACACCAAGAAGCCCGTAGCTCCGGGAGAGAAAGGCGAGGTGAAGGTGACCTACAACGGCAAGGGCAAGTTTGAGGGCCACTTCAAGAAGAGCATCACCGTGAGGACAAACGGCACTCCGGAGCTGGTGCGCCTCTACATCGAGGGCAACATGACCACCGACGGAGCGAAATAACCCTCACCGAAAGAGCAAACGCAAGCATACGATTACTTTTTTATGAATATCAGACACATCATTCTCCTTCTCTTCCTCGCCACCTGTGTGGGAGCATCTGCCCAACACCACTTCAAGACGAGAAAGAGCAAGGCGAAAGACACCCTTATCGTGAAAAGCTACGCCGACTCGCTGCTATCGGCCAGGGAGAGGATATATGCCGCCCCCGACAGCTGCACAGAAGCCGACGGACGTCTCTTCCGCCTCTTCTCCCCCACAACATTCTATCATTCCGTGGCGGGCGACTATCTCGGCAGCACCCCCGTTGACGACCGCGACATGGCCATCGACATGGCGCTGATGAACGTCTACCTCAACAAGCCCCGGTTGGTCACAAAGAGTGAACGCTCGCTCAGGCGCATGGGCGAGATTCACGAGGAGATGAAGACTCCAATAAGAAAAAAGGAGATGCTCGTGAGCAGAGCCGACGACGACGTGATAGACAACGCCGGCTTAGACATTCCGCTGGAGATAATCGTGAAGAAACCGAACTTCTGGAAGTATCAGGGCGAATACTACCTGCAGATGCTCCAGAACTACGTGTCGTCAAACTGGTATAAGGGCGGCGAGAGCAACTACTCCATGGTGGCAAGCGCAATAATGCAGGCCAACTACAACAACAAGCAGAAAGTGAAGTTTGACAACAAGCTGGAGATGAAACTGGGCTTCCAGACATCGCGCGGCGACACTCTCCACAGCTTCAAGACCTCGGAAGACCTCATACGCTACACCGGACGACTCGGATTGCAGGCATCCAAGAAATGGTATTACTCACTGCAGCTCATCGCCTACACACAGTTTGCACGCGGATTCAAGAGCAACGACGCCACGGTATATTCCGACATCCTCTCGCCTCTCAACGTCAACGTGTCTGTCGGTATGGACTACAACGTGGTGTGGCTCAACAAACGCCTCACCGGAACCATACAGATGGCTCCGCTGGCATACAACTTCCGCTACGTGGGACGCAAGGCGCTCGCCACACGCTACGGACTGAAAGAGGGAGACCACACGCTCAACGACTTCGGTTCGGAATGCACGATAGACCTCACATGGGCTTTCGCGCCGAACGTCAAGTGGAAGACCCGCCTCTACGGCTACACCACCTACAAGCGAGCCGAACTGGAATGGGAAAACACGCTGATGTTCCAGTTCAACAAATACATATCCTCAAACGTCTTCGTCTATCCCCGTTTTGACGACGGCGCCAAGCGCGACAAAGACCACGGATACTGGCAGCTGAAAGAATATGCATCAATAGGATTCACGTATTCGTTCTGACAAAACGGGCTTGTGAGAGAAGAGGTTACACCCATCTGACAAGTTCCGGATACAACGGCACAGAAAGAGAAGACCCAATCGAGTAGGAGGTAAACACTTATCATAGGTGTTTATCTCCTACTCTCGTGTTTACCGGCCTTTCACACCACCGCACATGCGGTTCCGCATACGGCGGTTCCTATTTAGTGGTAAAATTTTCAATCCGGAAGAATATCCGGAACACAGAGCTACGACAACTGCATGAAAGGAAACAAGGGAGGAATCACTATCGCAACTTTCTTCCAGATGGCAAGAGATATGGCAAATGTTGACCTCAAGGAGATGGCAAGGGAAAGAGGGAAAAGAGAGGAAGAAAGTCTCAAAAGTCTCAAAAGTCTCAAAGTCTCAAAGTCTCATATAATCGATAATAAATGTAATAAAAAAGATAATACATTGATATATAATAACTTAGACAAAACACCGAATTCCACGGGAGACTTTGAGACTTTGAGACTTTTGAGACTATTTTGTAAAGACTTTTCCAACGGCTATACATTCTCCGATAAGTTGGATACTGAAGACCTTCCTCCCATACTCAATAGAATCATGCAGCTACACGACGACGTGGTGAGCCGCGACAAGATGATAATCGGAACGCTGAACATCGTTTCGGGGCTCATCGGAGCGGCAAGCGGAACGCCGGACATGCCCTCGGGAGTATACGGACTCTACGACGGCAGGAAGGTGTATGCTCCGCTATACAACATACTCTTTGCCAATGCCGGTTCGTCGAAAGGCGACCTGAACTTCTGCCGACAGCTCGCCAAACCGCTGAAAGACGAGATGCGACGGGAATATGAGGGAAAGAAAATGGAATATGAAAGGCTGATGGCGGCATACGAGGCGAAACGGAAGCAGAAAGCGGCGGAACAGAAGCGCAAAACGGCGGGACAGAGAATGCAAACAACAGATTGGCTGACCACAAAACACCTCTTTTTATATGAACAACAACAGCAGACGCCCCTACAAGTCATGCTAAACAAGAATTAACTAACCGACGGGGAATATATTTGTTTTTCTCAAAAATTATGCTTATCTTTGCATTATATAAAGAGCTGCAGAAAGCAGACCGGCGCCACGAGGCTGCACTTGGAATCCCACAAACCCCCAAAGCCCTGTATGCCATAGGAATACAGGAAGACAGGCAATCTCGATGGCTCAGGCATACAAACAACATTTCAAACATATTCCAATAAGCAATATGGACAATAATATAGTCAACAACGAAATCAACAACGAAACCGACAACGGATTCCCCACCAGAAGGCACAGAAAAGCCCAAGGCAGGGGCAAGTTCTTCATGCTCAGAAACATCCTCAACATAATTTTCATCATAGGGGCAGTGGTCGGAATGCTCTGCTATTTCTTCAAGAACGAAGAGATTGGAATCGTGATCGTACTCGGAGCCATGGCCTTCAAAATGTGTGAATGCGTAATCAGACTGGTGAAATGAAATTGAAAAGAATACTCCCCGCACTTCTGCTCTCGTGCGCCTTCCTGACGGCACAGGCGCAAGATCTGCACAGGATAACTGACAACGACAACGCCACGGACGACCCGGCATACAACTTCGGAGGAAGGAAGGACTCGACGAAAGTGAAGGACAAGATAGTGCCCAAGGGTCTGAGCGTGTGGACCGTGGACGAGAGATTCGGCGACAGGACTTCCTGCACGCCCGACACCGCCTCACACATGTTCATGAACACTATCTTCACCTCAGGACTCCGTGGCGAATACAACACCACGGGCAACCTGGGAGCCCCCCGCTACAACCGTATCTTCATAGACAACCCAACGGCAGGACAGTTCCTCTTCACACAGCCTTACAGCTTCTTCAACAAGCCCGTGGGCCAGTTCCTCTTCACCAACACCCTATCCCCCATCACAAACATCAGCTACAACGAGTGCGGCGACAGGTCGAACGGAGAAGATCACCTCAAGGCTCTCTTTGCCGTGAATGCCGGAAAAGACTTCGGGGCAGGCTTCAAGTTCGACTATATCTACGGCCGCGGCTACTACCAGAACCAGAGTACCTCACACTTCAACTACTCCATGTATGCCTCATACCTCGGAGAGAGATACAACGCACACCTGCTCTTCTCGCTCAACCACCAGAAAGTGACGGAAAACGGAGGAATCACAGACGACCGCTATATAACCCATCCGGAGATGTTCGACGACGACTTCAGCGAGAACGAGATACCGACCGTGCTTGAGCAGAACTGGAACAGAAACGACAACCAGCACATCTTCTTCTCCCACCGCTACAACGTGGGCTTCAGCCGCAAGGTGAAAATGACCGAAAGCGAGATTCAGGCAAGGAAATTCGCCATCGAATCGAAGAAGGAAAACGAAGAAAGGGAAAACAACGGAGCTAAGGACGGCAGACTCTCACAAGGCAGGAGCAATGACGACAAGACATTCGGACGCCCCGAAAACTCCACCATAGCAGGCGACGAGCCCTACGAGGAGAAAAAAGGCAACCCGGCGGCTGACAGAATCACCGTGGACGGGAAGGCGGCAGCCGACAGTCTGTCAGCTCTGGAGGCGAAGAGGCAGCAGGAGAAGCAATGGATGAAAGATGAATACGTGCCTGTAACGAGCTTCATCCACACACTCAGCTTCGACAACTACAGGAGGATTTACCAGGCTTACCAGACACCAACAGACTTCTATGCCGACACCTATGACATGGACCTCAGACTGGGCGGCGACTCCATCTACGACAAGACGCGCCACTACTCGCTGAAGAACACCCTGGCGATTGCAATGCTCGAGGGATTCAACAAATGGGCAAAGGCGGGACTCAAGATATTCGCCACCTCGGAACTGCGCCATTTCTCGCTCCCCGCACCCACAATGGGCACCGACTCATACAACGAGCACAACCTGAGCATAGGGGCGCAGATGAACAAGACACAGGGCAGCTTCCGCTTCAACGCCACGGCTGAGGCAACGATCACAGGAACAGACGCAGGACAACTCAAGCTCAACGGACAGACCGACCTGAGGCTGCCGCTACTGGGCGACACGCTGAAAATCGACGCCAAGGCTGGACTGGAAAGGCTCGTGCCCACGTTCTACTACAGGCACTATCACTCAAGACACCTGTGGTGGGACAAGACGCTTGACAAGGAAACGAGGGCCAACCTCGAGGGTGTGCTCACCTTCAGCCGCACAAAGACAAGGCTCAGAGTGGCGTTCAGCGACATCAAGAACTACGCGTATTTCGCACAGCGATACACGATAACCGAAGGCTACGGACGCACGGGAAACACCGTGGAGCCGCTGCAGCACGCAGGAAACATAACGCTGCTCACCTTGCAGCTCGACCAGAACTTCAGGTTCGGACCCGTGTTCTGGGAGAACAACGTGACCTACCAGAAGTCGAGCAACCAGAACGTGCTGCCCGTGCCGGAGCTAAACCTCTACACCAACCTATATCTGAGATTCAAGATAGCGAAGGTGTTGAAGGTGGACCTCGGAGCTGACATGAGATATTTCACCAAATATTTCGCACCAGACTACAGTCCGGCACTCGGACAATTCACCATTCAGGACAACGGAGAGCATAACGTGAAGACAGGCTCCTACCCCATCGTGAACGTTTATGCCAACATGCACCTGAAGCAGACCCGCTTCTTCATAATGATGAGCCACGTGAACGCAACTGACGGAAACGCCTTCCTCACACCACACTACCCCATCAACAAGAGGGTGCTGAGATTCGGACTCTCGTGGAACTTCTTCAACTAAGGAGTCTTGTAGTACTTCTTCAAACAAGAAGCCATGTGGAACTCACCTCAACCGGAATGTCCCGGTGAACGCCTTCAACCGGGAAGCTATACCCACACAGACACAATACGATAAAGAACGATAGAACAAAACAATACAACAAATGCCACAAATATCAGAACGCGGACTGGAAATGCCGGAGTCGCCAATCAGAAAGCTGGCGCCCCTGGCAGCAGACGCAAAAAAAAGAGGAATCAAAGTATACCACCTGAACATCGGACAGCCAGACCTGCCTACACCGCAAGTGGCAATCGACGCGATAAAACACGTGGACAGGAAGATACTGGAATACTCGCCCTCGCAAGGCTACAGAAGCTACAGGGAGAAACTCGTGGGCTACTACAGGAAATACGGCATCAGCGTGACGGCAGACGACATAATAGTGACCTGCGGAGGAAGCGAAGCCGTGCTGTTCGCCTTCATGTCGTGTCTGAACCCAGGCGACGAGATAATAGTGCCAGAACCGGCTTATGCCAATTACATGGCGTTCGCAATATCGGCAGGGGCCAAAATCAGAACCATTACCACCACAATAGAAGAAGGGTTCTGCCTGCCGAAAGTGGAGAAATTCGAAGAGCTCATAAACCCCAAGACAAGGGCAATACTGATCTGCAACCCCAACAACCCCACAGGCTATCTATACACACGCCGCGAAATGAACCAGATCAGAGACATGGTGAAGAAACACGACCTCTATCTCTTCTCCGACGAGGTGTACAGAGAATATATCTACACAGGGTCGCCATACATCAGCGCCTGCCATCTGGAGGGAATAGAGCAGAATGTGGTGCTGATAGACTCCGTGAGCAAGAGATACAGCGAGTGTGGCATCAGGATAGGAGCGCTGATAACGAAAAACAAGGAGGTGAGAAAGGCTGTGATGAAATTCTGTCAGGCGCGCCTCTCTCCGCCGCTGATAGGACAGATAGCGGCAGAAGCCTCGCTCGATGCGCCGGAGGAATACAGCCGCGACGTCTACGACGAATACGTGGAAAGGAGGAAATGCCTTATCGACGGACTCAACAGAATACCGGGAGTGTATTCTCCGATACCGATGGGAGCATTCTATACTGTGGCGAAACTGCCCGTGGACGACAGCGAGAAATTCTGCCGCTGGTGTCTGGAGGAGTTCAGCTACGAGAACGAAACCGTGATGATGGCTCCTGCAAGCGGATTCTACACCACACCCGGAGCCGGCAGAAACCAAGTGAGAATAGCTTACGTGCTCAACAAGGAGGACCTGAGAAAGGCATTGATAGTATTACGCAAGGCACTGGAGCAATATCCGGGCCGGGCAGAAGATGATTGAAACAAGAAAGAAAAAGAATAAAGAATGAATTTCCCGTTATTCATAGCCAGAAGGCTATACTCTGAAAGAGGCGAAAACAACAAGGTGAGCAAGCCTGCTCTCTATATCGCCACGACCGGTGTCGCTCTGGGACTGGCCGTGATGATAATCAGCGTGTGCGTCATCCTGGGATTCAAACACACCATCCGAGACAAAGTGACAGGACTGGGAGCCCACGCCACGGTGGCAAACTTCGTCTCCCTGCATGGAAGCGAGCAAAGGCCGATAGATTATTCTGACAGCATCAGAAACGTGCTGAAGAAAACACCGGGGCTGAAATCCATGCAGAGCTTCGCCATGACCCAGGGAATACTGAAGACGGACAGCGACTTCATGGGAGTGGCATACAAGGGAATTGCAGCCGACTACGACACGGCGTTCATTCACTCCTGTATGACCGAAGGGAGCATACCCAGATTCAGCGACAAGTCGAGCGGGAACAAAATTCTGATTTCCAAAAACATAGCCACAAAACTCAGGCTCAAGACCGGCGACAGGGTGTTCTCTTATTTCATAAACAACGGAGACATAAGGGTGAGAAGATATACCGTGGCTGGTATCTATCAGACCAACATGACGAAGTTTGACGAATCGCTCTGCTTCTGCGACCTCTATTCTGCCGTAAAGCTCAACGGATGGAGCCAGGGGCAGGTGTCGGGAGTGGAACTGCAGCTACACGATATAGCCAACGTGCCGATAGCAGCCAGATATCTGGTGAAGAACGTGAACAGGCAGGGCGACAAATACGGAGAGACATATTCGTCGGAAACCGTATATGAAATGTATCCGCAGATCTTCTCATGGCTCGACCTGCTAGACCTCAACGTGTGGATAATCCTCGGACTCATGATCTGCGTGTCGGGCATCACGATAATTTCCGGACTCCTCATCATCATACTCGAGCGCACACGCATGATAGGCACACTGAAAGCTATGGGATGCAGAAACAGGTCGGTGAGAAACATCTTCATCTGGTTTGCAGCCCTCGTCATCGGGCGAGGACTCATTCTGGGAGACATCATCGCTCTGGGACTCGTGGCGCTGCAGAAATACACCAAATTCGTGAGCCTCGACGCATCAGTCTATTACGTGGACTACGTGCCCGTGGAAATCAACGCGCCATTGATCCTGCTCATAAACGCGGCAACCCTGGCAATATGCCTCCTCGTGTTCATAGGACCTAGCTACATAGTGTCGCACATAAACCCCGTGAAGACGATAAAATACGAATAAGCAAAACGTTTGGTCAATACTGATAAGCAAAACGAATAAATACTGATTCAATCAATATGAAAGCACGGACAAGAAATTTCATAATCCTATGCAGTCTGCTCTCATTGGCTGCACAGCCTTCTGACGCACAGGTGAAAAGGCGCCAGAAGCCCAACCCGGCGCAGAAGCAGAACGCGCTGGCGGTAGCTGACTTCTATCCGTCGGCAGCAAAGCTGATGGTGATAGACAGCGTGGTGGTAGACAAGGAAAACTTCGCAAAGCATATTCCGCTAAGAAAAGAATACGGACAGATAGGGAAATATACAGACATCTTCAATTCTGCCACGCAGACAAGCCATACATCATCAGCATTCCTCAACGGATTCGATGACTTGTGCATCTACAACAAGACCGTGGCAAAGGACTCCACGCTGCTATTCATGGCAGAGAAAATCGGAAACGAATGGAAGTCAGGAAGAGCGATAGAGGAATTCGCTGATGATTTCAAAGACGTGGACTATCCTTATCTTATGCCAGACGGCGTGACGCTCTATTTCAGTGCCATAAACAAGAAAAACGGGTTCGGAAAGAGAGACATCTTCTTCTCAAGGCTCAACACGGAGACGCAGACATTCTACAAGCCCGAAAACCTGGGACTGCCCTACAACTCGGAATTCAACGATTATATGTGTGTGGTAGACGACATCGACTCCCTGGGGTGGCTCGTGACCGACCGACATCAGGAGAGCGGCAAAGTGTGCATCTATACCTTCATACCGTCGGACGAAAGATGGAGCGACGATGAAAACATCTCTGAAGAGAAACTGAAATCCGTGGCTACGCTACACAGCATAAAAGACACACAATACGACAGGAAACTGCTCGACGAAAGCCTCAGGAGAATGAACACCCACACCTCAAGCGACAAAGCGAGACACGGCTTCAGATTCGTTATAAACGACGATGCCGTATATACTGACATAAATGACTTCAAGTCGGACACGGCAAGAGGACTGTTCCTGAAACTCATGCAGTTGAATGACAGACAGGCTGATATAGAGAAGAAACTTCCTACCCTCAGAAAAGGCTACAGGAGCAAAGGAAAAGGTGTTGACCGCAAGACGATTCTGAAAATGGAAGAAGATTTAGAGAATATTATGATTCAGAAAAATAATCTTGAGAAGAAAATTCGAAATGCAGAAAATCTGTAGTAAATTTGCATCATATACAGATTGCATGGCAATCCTGCAGAATATGCAGAGATGTCAGATGTAAGTATAACTTAAAACGATTTTATCATGAAAAAGTATTATCCAGAATCAGAACTCATAATCAATAGCGACGGAAGCGTATTCCATCTGCACCTCAAACCGGAATTCCTGGCAGACAAAGTAATACTCGTGGGCGACCCCGGAAGAGTGGCACTAGTGGCAAGCCATTTCGACGCAAAAGAATGCGACGTGGAAAGCAGAGAATTCCACACCATAACCGGAAGCTACAAAGGAAAACGAATAACCGTTCTCTCTACGGGCATCGGATGCGACAACATCGACATCGTGGTGAACGAGCTGGACGCGCTCGCCAACATCGACTTTGAAACAAGAACCGACATGGATGAATTCAGACAGCTGACAATGGTCAGAATAGGCACCTGTGGCGGACTGCAGGAGAACACGCCTGCCGGAACTTTCATCTGCTCAAAGAAATCCATGGGATTCGACGGACTGCTGAACTTCTATGCCGGAAGAAATGCGGTGTGTGACCTGCAGATAGAAAAAGCATTCCTCAACCACATGGGATGGACAGGAAACATGTGTCAGCCTGCGCCATACGTGGTTGAAGCCGACAAAGAACTCGTGGACAGAATAGCCGGCGAAGACATGGTGAGAGGAATAACGATTGCCTGCGGAGGATTTTTCGGACCGCAGGGAAGACAACTAAGACTCCCTCTGGCTGACCCCAACCAGAACAGGAAGATAGAAGAATTTGAATACGACGGTGACAGAATAACAAACTTCGAGATGGAGAGTTCAGCACTTGCCGGACTGTCAAAACTGATGGGACACAAGGCTACGACTTGCTGCATGGTGATTGCAAACCGCAGGGCACAGAAGGCTGACACTGGATACAAGTCGCACATAGACGACTTGATAAAGACCGTACTCGACAGAATTTGAAAAATATAATCATGGCAAAATCATTTATTTCACAAAAAAAGTATATCCTGTCTGCATTGGGATGCCTCCTGATAATAATAGGATTGGTTTACTATTTCTTCTTTTCTGCGCTGTCGGTAAAATCCTCAACACAGTATGTATATATTGACGACGACGACAACATCGACTCCGTATACGCGAAAGTGAAGGAAATCTCAACGGACAGAGGCTACATGGCTTTCACCACACTTGCCCGTCATTGGGACCTCGCCGAAAAGATACGGCCTGGAAGGTATGAAGTGACTACAGGCAATGGAGCATTTACCGTGTTCCGCAAGCTCAAGAACGGACTGCAGTCGCCTGTAAACCTCACAATCCCCTCGGTAAGGACTCTCGACAAACTGGCCGACGAGGTTTCAAAGAAACTGATGTTCTCAAAGGATGATTTCCTGAAAGCCGTTTCCGACACGGCAACATGCAGGAAATACGGCTACACTCCGGAGAGCATCGCAGCTATGTTCATACCAAACACCTACTCCGTGTACTGGAACATTTCCGTAGACAAGTTTCTCGACAAGATGCAGAAGGAGAACAAGAAGTTCTGGTCGTTTGAAAGAGAAAACAAGGCGAAAGCCATGGGTCTCTCCCCTATCGAAGTAATCACAATGGCAAGCATCGTGGACGAGGAAACCGCCAACGACCAGGAAAAGCCGATGATCGCCGGAATGTATTACAACAGGCTGAAGGGAGACATGCCTCTGCAGGCTGACCCCACGGTAAAGTTCGCACTCAAGAAATTCGAGCTCAAGCGCATCTACCACAACATGCTCTCCTTTGACAGTCCTTATAACACATACAAATACAAAGGTCTACCGCCAGGGCCAATCAGAATACCATCAGTGGCAGGCATAGACGCCGTGCTGAATTATGTACACCACGACTATCTGTATATGTGTGCGAAAGAGGATTTCAGCGGCACCCATAATTTTGCAAGGACTTATGAGGAACATAAGGAAAATGCAAGGAAATATACCAAGGCGCTGAACGACAGGGGAATAAACTGACAAGTCCGTCATCGGACAGCAAAGACAACATTTACAATCTTGTCACCTGACAGTAAAGACAACATTTACAAGCCCGTCGAAACAGACAACATTTATATACACAGCTAAAACAATAGCCATAAGACTGTATACAAAGATACTTTCTTATGGCTATTTTTTATGCTCGGGCCGAACATACCGAAAATAGGAGGTAAACACCTAAAATTAGTGTTTACCTCCTACTCGATCGTTTATGGATGATTTAAACCAAATGGTCAGTATGCCTTTTAAACTAAACCAATTTTATTTAAGTTAAAACCGAAATCAATCCTGTATTACCAAAGTTTGAGTCTCTGGTCAGCAGGAACGAACAATTTGTCTGTAGGCTTCACATTGAATGCGTCATACCACATGTTGATGTGAGGCAGAGCACCGTTTACACGCCACATGCCAAGAGAGTGTGGGTCGCTCTTTGTGCGGTTTCTGATTTCAGCATCCGTGATGTTTGCTGCCCAAACCTGTGAGTAAGCGATGAAGAAGCGCTGGTCTGCAGTCAGACCGTCGATTACAGGAAGAGGATTGTTCTTCGTAGCCTCCTTGTATGCCTCGTAGGCAACCATCAGACCTCCGTGGTCAGCAAGGTTCTCACCAAGAGTGAAACGGCCGTTGGCGTTCAGGTCAGGCAATACCTTGATGTTAGAATAGAACTTGGCGTATCCGTCAGCTCTCTCGTTGAAATTCTTGCCGTCGTTTTCTGTCCACCAGTCTTTCATGTTGCCGTCTTTGTCATAATGACGACCCTGGTCATCGAATCCGTGAGTCATTTCATGACCGATTACAACACCGATAGCTCCATAATTGAATGCGTCGTCGGCTGTTGGGTCGAAGAATGGAACCTGCAGAATACCGGCCGAGAAGCATATCTCGTTGGTCGTAGGATTGTAGTAAGCATTGACGGCCTGTGGAGCCATCTGCCACTCATCCTTGTCTACTGGCTTGCCCACCTTAGTTGCGATAATCCATTTGTTCCAGAATCTGCGACACTCCTCGATATTTGAATAATAAGACTTTGCCGGGTCGATGTTGAGGTCGCTCATGTCTATCCACTTGTCAGGATAGCCAATCTTCACATAGAAGGCATTCAGCTTGTCAAGGGCGTTCTTCTTTGTTTCCTCGCTCATCCAATCCTGAGCCTCGATGCGCTTTGCCAAGGCAATCTGCAAGTTGTGTACAAGAGTCTTCATGCGTTCCTTTGATGAAGCAGGGAAATATTTCTCTACGTAAATCTTGCCCAAAGCCTGGCCCATCTGGCTTTCCACCTGGCTTGTAGCACGCTTCCACAATGGATGGTTTTCTTTTTTTCCACTCATTGTCTTGCCGAAGAAGTCGAAGTTTGCAGCAATTACGTCATCGCTCAAATAAGCAGCCGCACTCATTATCTGGCCCCACTCCATATAGTCTCTGTATTCATCAGGGGTGATAGCAGACAAGAGTTTGTCGGCACCTGCCACGAAGCCAACCTGACCCACTACCAGATCCTTCACGAGATTCAGGTCTACGCCAGATGCGACAAGCACCTTGTCAATATTGATATGAGGATACTTTGCCATGAATTCAGACAAAGCCATCTTGTTGTAGTTAGCCTCAGGGTCACGAAGTTCTGTGTTAGACTTAGACACCTTAGCCAATTCAGTTTCGAGACGCATCACGTTCTCCATCTTCTTCTGGGCAGCCTTGGCATTGAAGCCGAACATCTGGAACATTCTTACGATGTGCTTCTTGTAAGCCTCTCTGATTGCAGTTGTAGCCGAGTCTGTATCCAGGTAATATTCTTTCTGTCCGAGGGTGGTACCGCTCTGCACTACGTTCAGGATATTCTGTTTGGCATTCTTCTCGTCGGCTCCAAAATACATGCCGATGAATTCGCTGTCGCCATAAGGCACAAGCTCCAGCTGAATCTTGAACAAAGCCTCCTTGGTCTTAGCCTTCTCCATCTTCTTCAGGATTGGCATGAGTGGAGAAACGCCATCTGCGTTGCGGCGCTGCTCGTTCATAGCAAGCTTATACAAATCGCTGAGCTTCTTTTCAATGGTTCCTTCACTATAGGTATTCTCAAGCAGTTCCTGCAGAATACCGTTGATGCGCTTGTTGTTATCTTCGCCCAGCACATCGAAGCTGCCATAACGGGAATAAGCAGCTGGCAGCGGATTCTTCTTCATCCAACCGCCACAAGCGTAATGGAAAAAGTCGTCTTGTGGCTTGACGCTGTTGTCCATGTTGGACATGTCGAGACCAGAACGCAATTGCTGAGACTGCGGATTCTGTGCCACAGAGGTCATCGATACTGTGGCCAAGGCCACAATAGGAATAATTGATTTAATTTTCATAGTCTTAATATTTATGTTACTAAATTGATAACTGTATTTCGATTGATATATTGCAGATCCGGTGATAAAACTTTCATTACAGTTAACTATTGGGAAGAAAGCTGCTCGTATTCCTCAGAGAGTTTCTCCCAATTGTCCACTTCTTCATCCAGCTTTGCCTTTATTGATGTATATTCTTCAACAATCTCCATATTTGAGGAGTTTTCCGGTTTCAGAAGCAATTCGTCAAGCTCACCGAGTCTTTTCTCAAGTTCCCCTATCTGGGATTCAGCTTTATCAACGGCTTTCTTCATTTTGTTGAGCTTCTTCTGCAGCTCCTTATGTTCGAGATAGTTCTGCTTGCCTTGTGAGGGTTCAGAAGCGGCCTTCGCATCAGAAGCGGCAGGAGAGGGATTATTGTTGGTGGCAGCATCAATGCTGTCTGTGTGGTGTTTCTGAAGAAAATCATATATTCCTCCGATATGCTCTATCACCTTTCCGTTGCCGAACTCATATACTTTTGTAACCAGACCATCCAGGAACTCGCGGTCGTGGCTTACGACAATGGCTGTACCGTCGAAAGCTTTTATCGCTTCCTTCAACACATCCTTTGAACGCATGTCGAGATGGTTGGTTGGCTCATCAAGAATCAACAGGTTTACGGGCTCGAGCAGAAGGCGGATCATTGCCAGTCTGCTCTTCTCTCCACCGCTGAGAACTGAAACCTTCTTCTCTGAAGCTTCACCGCCAAACATGAAGGCGCCTAATATATCGTTGATTCTCAAGCGCACATCACCTCTTGCCACGCTGTCAATCGTGTCGAAGACGGTAAGGCTGTTGTCAAGCATCTGGGCCTGGTTCTGTGCAAAATATCCAATCTGCACGTTATGGCCAATCTTGAGAGTTCCGGTATATGGAATCTCATTCAAGATACATTTGACGAGAGTGGACTTTCCCTCTCCATTCCTTCCGACAAAAGCGACTTTCTCTCCTCTCTTGACTGTAAGATTGACATTGCCGAAAACCATGTGGTCTCCATAATCCTTCCTCACGTCTTCGCATATGACCGGATAGTCGCCGCTTCTCATGCAGGGAGGAAATTTCAGATGCATTGAAGAACTGTCAACTTCGTCTATTTCTATCGGAACAATCTTCTCCAGCTGCTTTATTCTGCTCTGCACCTGTACTGCCTTTGTCGGTTTGTAACGGAACCTTTCGATAAAATCCTTAATATCAGCTATCTCTTTCTGCTGATTCTCGTATGCACGTATCTGCTGCTCGCGTCTCTCTTTGCGCAATTCCACATACTGGTCATACTTCACCTTATAGTCTGCTATCTTTCCGCAACTGATTTCCAAAGTCCTGTTCGTCACATTATTAAGAAATGCGCGGTCGTGGCTCACAAGCACGACAGACTTCGCACTTTGGGAAAGGAACTGCTCAAGCCATTGGATACTTTCGATGTCGAGGTGGTTGGTAGGCTCGTCGAGCAACAACACGTCTGGTTTCTGCAGAAGAATCTTCGCAAGCTCAATTCTCATACGCCAACCGCCACTGAACTCCTTGGTGGGTCTGTCGAAATCAGTACGCTTGAAACCTAAGCCGGAAAGAGTCCTCTCAAGATTGGCCTCACAGTTGTCTGCACCTAGAATCTGCAACTTGTCATGAGTGGCAGTAAACCGTTCTACAAGGTCAAGATAGCTCTCGCTCTCATAATCTTCACGCTGGGCAAGTTCGGCATTAAGCCTGTCAAGTTCCGCTTTCAACGAACTTATTCCTGCAAATGCCTTAGAAGCCTCCTCGCGAACAGTGGTGTCATCCTTCAGATTCATCACCTGAGGAAGATAGCCGATTGTTGTGTCGCTCGAAACAGACACATTGCCCGATGTCGGACTTTGCAGACGGTATAGAATTTTCAGCAACGTGGATTTGCCTGCGCCGTTTTTACCGACAAGGGCTATCCTGTCATTATCGTTTACAACGAAGCTGACGTTACTGAAAAGAGGCTTGACCCCGAACTCAACACCAATATTATTTACAGATATCATTATTACCGATTATAATATGGATACAAACCTGTAACCCTAATGGTGGTAAACCGTAATGTCACAGGCATGTCTTGATTACATGCTTTTCACACAATATCAACATTTTACAAAACAATGGCAAGCAAGAGGGTTTATTCAATGCAACCTCATGCTTGCCATTTTGTCAATATCGAAGTGCATTATTTGATAATGCCTTGTTCAACAAAAATCTTCTTCAAAGCTTGTACGCCTTTCTCTACTTGCTCCCTAGTATGTGTTGCCATCAAAGCAAAACGTACCAACGTGTCTTGTGGAGCACAAGCTGGAGGAATCACAGGATTTATGAATACTCCTGCATCGAAGGCCAACTTCGTAACAAGGAATGTCTTGTAAGGATCACGCACATATAGTGGGATAATCGGACTCTCGGTTTCTCCTATCTCAAATCCTTCCTCGCGGAAACGCTTCAAAGCATAGTTCGTGACATCCCATAGACGAGTGATTCTCTCTGGCTCTTTTCTTATAATATGCAAAGCCTCCATTGCCGCAGCTGTAGCTGCAGGTGTGTTGGATGCGCTGAATATATAAGTTCTACAGGCATGACGCAGGTAATTTATCGTATCCTTGTCGCCTGCGATAAATCCGCCGATGCTGGCAAGACTCTTTGAGAAAGTTCCCATAATCAGGTCAACGTCGTCAATTACGCCAAAGTGGTCGCACACGCCACGTCCCTCACTACCGAAGACACCAAGACCATGAGCTTCGTCAACCATTACGGAAGCATTATATTTATGCTTCAGTTTGATGATTTCTGGCAAATTAGCCAAATCGCCCTCCATAGAGAACACGCCGTCAACGACAATGAGCTTGACAGCTTCAGGACGGCATTTCTTCAACTGCTTCTCTAGGTCTTCCATGTCGTTATGCTTGTATTTCAAGCAAGTGGCAAAAGACAATCTCCTGCCATCTACAATACTGGCATGGTCACGCTCATCGCAAATTATATAGTCTTCTCTGCCACAGATGACCGAGAGGACTCCTGAATTGACGAAAAATCCGGTTGAGAAGCATAATGCCTCATCTTTGTGTTCATAAGCAGCAAGCTCTTTCTCCAACTTCACATGGAGGTCAAGCGTTCCGTTAAGGAAACGGCTGCCTGCGCATCCTGTACCATACTGATCTATTGCAGCTTTTGCAGCTGCCTCCACACGAGGATCTCCTGTAAGTCCCGTATATGCATTAGAGCCGAACATGAGCACCTCATGCCCATCCATCTGTACTACAGTACCCTGTTTTCCTGTTATCTCACGAAAATATGGGTATATACCAGCCTCCATATACTTCTGAGGCTCACGATATTTCTTGTATTTCTCTTGTAAAAGTCCCATTATAAATATAGGTGTAATAAACCACTGTTGTTTATATTTCTTGCAAAGATACGAAAAATAGGTAAAACAGAGCATTATTTCAAAAGAAATGTTCATTTAGGATTAAAATAATGCGCTACAAACTATAAATAAGATATTATTTACTATATTTGCATATTACAAAGTTAAAACAAAATTATATAGCCAAAGCATTATATTTATGCCCCAGAAGAAGATTGCTTTTATAATGAACCCCATATCCGGCACAGTAAAAAAGGCCGGCATACCTAAGCTCATAGACGAGTATTTGGACAAGGATACCTTCAGTTACTCTATCTTGAATACTGAATACGCAGGACATGCGACCTTGTTGGCGAGGAAAGCCTGTGAGGATAATTGCGATGTGGTAGTAGCTGTAGGCGGAGACGGAACCATTAATGAGATAGGCAGGGCGCTCATCGACACAAATACTGCTATGGGAATCATACCGTGTGGTTCGGGCAACGGACTGGCGCGGCATCTGATGCTACCCATGGACATAAAGAAATGCATAATGATTATCAACAAATGCATGACCCACGACCTTGACTATGGAGTAATTGACGGCCATCCGTTCTTCTGCACTTGTGGCATGGGGTTTGACGCTTACATCAGCATGAGATTTGCCGAGGCAGGCAAACGAGGCCCCGTGACTTACCTTGAAAACATTCTAAAGTCCGGATTGAAATATGAGGCTGAGGAATACACTATTGAAGCCGAAGAGATAGGCACAATACACAAGCGTGCTTATCTCGTGTCGTGTGCCAATGCCTCACAATATGGCAACAATGCATACATAGCCCCACAAGCCTCGATGAGTGACGGATTGCTCGACGTTATTATAATGGAACCTTTCGACATGATTGATGCACCTCAAATTAGTATTGACATGTTCAACAAGACAATTAACAAAAATCCGAAAGTTAAGACTTTCAAGTCGAGCCACATATTGGTACATAGGAAAAATGAAGGGGTAATTCATTACGACGGTGACCCTGTAATTGCAGGAAAAGACATTGACATAACCTTACACCATAAAGGGATAAAAATTGTTGTAAATTCTGAAGCAGACAAGAGCAGAAGAAAGCCCAATATGGTGCAGAACGCCTTTTGTGACTTGTTCAATGACATTTATGCAGTAAGGACAGACATAACGAAACAGGGAAAACACATACAGACAATAAACAAGCTTCTGCTGAAGAAGCTTAATAAATGACATAGACAAACTGATTATTCTATCCAACCAATGAAGTTGGCTGGTAATAAAAATTTAAGCCGGACTCAAACAAATGGTCCGGCTTAAATTTTAATCATCGGGGATGTTGAACATATTAGTTGTTTACAGAACCACCAACAATATCCAACAATTCATTAGTAATGGCCTGCTGTCTGCTCTTGTTATATTGCAAATTCAACTCTCGCAACAATTCATCTGCATTGTCCGTTGCCGTCTGCATGGCAACCATACGGGCTGCATGCTCGGAAGCTATACTATCCAACAGAGCCGTATACAGCATAAGATGCGCCAGCTTGGGAATCAGGAGCTTGAGAACCGTGCTCATGTCTGGCTCTACAATGAAATTGTCATTCAGAGGTACCACATGCTCTTCTTTCTTTTGCTCTTCCTTCTGATTCTCTTTCAGATAGGCTTGCATTTCTGCAGTAACAGTCTTATGCGAGAGATCACGGTTGTTGTCTTGTCCAACACCAGAAGTAATGTCAATAGGCAGGAAAGTCTTGCGCTGCAATATTTGAGAACCGGCACTCTTGAAATGATGATATAGAAGCTCAACTTGATCAATCTCGCCTTCAACGAATTTCTTTCCAAGTTCTTTAGCTATTTCTATACATTCTGAGACATTAGGCTTCTCGGCAAGTCTTGTGAAATCACCAGCTATCGGCAATCCCATTTTCTTTGCCTGTTCCGCAACTTTTCTTCCTATCGGATAGACAATTATGTTCTCTTTACCTAAGGACATGTTCTCTTCTACAACAGAGTGTAGCAGTTTCGCGACATTTGTATTAAAGCCACCACAAAGACTGCTGTTCGACGAATATGCAACGAGTGCTATACGCTTTACCGGGCGAACCTCGCTGAAAACAGTATGTGCATCAGCCTCACTGGCAAGAAAAGTCTTGAGAATGCGCTCAAGCATATTTTCATAAGGAAGCATATTCTCTATCATCTGCTGTGCATGATGAAGTTTTGAAGATGCAACCATTTTCATTGCACTTGTGATTTTGCGCGTACTGTTGACGGAAGAAATTCTACCTTTAATTTCTTTTAGTGACGGCATAAGCAATTACTTTTTATATTGTCCGGAGATGTCGGCCATTACTTCCTCAATCTTATGGCAAACATCATCATTTATAACGCCTGAAGCAAGGACGTCTATGACATCTTGCTGATGTGTAGAACGAAGTTTGTCAAGGAATGTATCCTGACATTTCCTCACATCCTCTACTGGAACATCACGCATCAGTCCATGAGTACCGCAATAAAGAATAGCTACCTGCTCACCAACAGTCATAGGACTATACTGTGGCTGGATAAGCAACTGGTTATTCTTACGTCCTCTGTCCAGAGTCATGGATGTCACAGCGTCCATGTCACTTGAAAATTTAGAGAATGCCTCAAGCTCTCTATACTGGGCCATATCGATCTTCAGCGTACCGGCAACTTTCTTCATGCTCTTTATCTGTGCAGAACCTCCAACACGGCTCACGGAGATACCGACATTGATTGCTGGTCGGAATCCCTGGTTGAAGAGATCACTCTCGAGATAAATCTGTCCGTCGGTAATTGAAATCACATTCGTCGGAATATAAGCAGAAACGTCGCCTGCCTGTGTC
>ULWP01009838.1_pt1 | contig 30815 bp, 24 predicted proteins | sample 1960461 | NCBI WGS metagenome assembly ULWP01 (sample SAMEA4835815, study PRJEB28245) | human gut metagenome | biome: gut microbiome; material: fecal sample | place: Denmark | collected 2008
CCTCCACATTCACCACCGCAGCCGCTGCATCCGCCACCGCTCAGATGGTTGATGATGGTCTGTATCTCCTCGTTTGTAGCCTCTCTTGCCTCAACGATAGAGCCTACGAAGTGCAGATCCTTGCCGGCCAGAGGGTGGTTGAGGTCTACTGTCACCTTGTCGTCGCCGATTTCCAGCACCTTGCCGAGGAAACGCTGTCCGTTCTCGTTCTGCAGCGGAATGATGGCATCCTTGTATATATTATCGGTGTCGAGCTTGCCGTCGATGCAGAACATCTCCTTGTCGAGGTTCAACACGCGTTCTGCCTCATGCTCTCCGTATGCCTGCTGCTTGGTGAGCGTGAAGTCGAAGTCGTTCTTCTGCTCGTCGTTGAGAGCCACGATGGTGTTCTCGAAGTCGTCGAGAGCCAGTCCGAATCCGCTCAAGAACTGGAATGGCTTTTCTGCTGTTGCCTCTTCTACCATTGTCTCTGTGCCGTTCTCATTTGTATAAAGCTTGTAAGCCACGGCGAAATACATGTTTTTCTTATTTTCCATTGTCGTATATATAATTGTTTTTTTTGTCTGTATGAGATGTTTTTTGTCTGCTTCTATTTTGCAATAGCCGCTATTGTTCATTGAAAAAAATCCACTCTTCTGAAAAATCAGAATCCATGCCAGCCCTGATGACCGTTTGAGGCTGATCAGGGCAATGCAGTATGCAAAGGTAATGTAAAAAAACGATTTTGCGAGAGAAATGTGTATTTATTTACATTTCCAGGCATCAGACCATAGTCGTGACACCTTGTCTTTCGTCGTTTCCTCAACTTTTCTTGTAGACAGGGTAACCTGCGAAACATTGATAATTCTTATTTAAATCGTTTTCTTGTAGCATTGTTTTTTGAAATGTATTATCTTTGCATTAGGTAATGTCAACCGATGCAGAATATCGTCTGGATGTCATGCAGAGGTGAAGCTTGCCTTTGCAAAACTTGTTTGTATACAAAATAGAATTCTATGAAAAAACTTATCATTGCATGTATGGCGCTGCTCTGTTCGATGGTGGCAGGTGCCGTGGAGATAGAACCGGGAGTGAGCCAAAAGCTCGCCGAGCAGCGGCGGGCGGCAGTCGGCAATCTGTGTTACGACCTGAAGTTCAGGATTCCCGCTTCGCGGAAAGAAAAGGTGACAGGCTCTGCCGTCATCAAGTTTACGTATAAGAAATGCGGCGACGACCTGCAACTCGATTTCCAGGGAGCCGACGGACAGTATGGCGGTGTGGTGACAGTGAACGGCAAGAAGAGGCGTGCCGAATGGCGCAGCGAGCATATCATACTGAAAGAGAGCTGGCTGAAAAACGGTGAGAATGCCGTAGACGTGGCGTTCACCAGCGGCGACAAGTCGCTCAACCGCAACGACGACTATCTCTACACGCTTTTCGTTCCCGACCATGCCCGTTCGGTATTCCCATGTTTCGACCAGCCTGATCTCAAGGCTGTGTTCAAACTGAAACTCGATGTGCCGGAAGGGTGGGAGACGGTGTCATCAGTCACCGACCAGCTTATCCCCACATATCTCTTCTCCTTCGTGGCAGGAAAGTTCAGCGTCAAGAAGGCAGAACGCAGCGGCCGTACCATCAAGGCACTCTACCGGGAGACTGACCCCGACAAGGTGGCGCAGCTCAACAAGGTGTTCGACATTGCCGACCACTCCATAAGGTGGTTTGAAAGATATACCGGCATACCCCTCCCTTTCAGCCAATATAATATGGTGGTGCTCCCCGGATTCCAGTTCGGCGGAATGGAACATCCCGGAGCGATACAGTTCACCGACCACGAGATATTCCTCGGCAAACACCCCACACCAGAGGAGGAGCAGACACGTCTGGAGCTGATAGCCCACGAAACGGCACACATGTGGTTTGGCGACATGGTGACCATGCGCTGGTTCAATGACGTGTGGACAAAAGAGGTGTTCGCCAATTTCCTTGCGGCAAAGGTAGCCAGGGAGCAATACCCCGATGTGAACCACGACCTGAACTTCCTGCGTATGTATCAGGCGAGGGCTCTGTCAACAGACCGTACTCCCGGCACGCATCCCATACAGCAGTCTCTCGACAACCTCAACCAGGCTGGATTGCTCTATGGCAACATCATATACTGCAAGGCACCAGTCATGATGCGCAAGCTGGAGCAGCAGATGGGAGAGGAGGCGCTGAGAGACGGGATCCGCCAATATCTGCATCAGTATGCCTATGGCAATGCTACATGGGATGAGCTTATCGACATCCTCGACAGCAAAGCGCCGCAGTGTGGCATCAGGCAGTTTAGCGAGACATGGGTGAAATGTGGCGGTATGCCAACTGTGTCGGCAGAGTGGAAAGACGGCAGGCTCATTGTGAAACAAGAAGATCCGCAGCATCGCGGACTCGTATGGCAGCAGCAGTTCAATGTGCGTCTTGATTTCGCCGATGGCAATGGGGGAGTGAGGAGCGAGTTCGTTCCCGTAGACATGCAGAGCGGCACCGTGGAGATTGAGACAGGTGGGAAACCGCAGAACGTATTGCTGAATGCTGATGGCAGAGGATACGGACTGTTCGTGCTAAACGACCGTTCCGGCAAACCGCTCATGGCAGCGGATGCCGCCGACACCACGGCACTGGAAGCTCCGGCTGACGAACTGCAGCGTTTCGCCCTCGCCATGACTCTCAACGAGAACTTCCTTGCCCATAGGATAGGAGCCCGTCAGTATGCCAATACCATGAGGCAATGGATAGTGAAAGAAAATAACGCCATGATAGCCTCTCAGCTTGCCGGCTACTGGAATAATGCCATCGACAGGATGGATAGCGAAGACCGCAGCATAAACGAGAGGATGATGTGGGCAGAATACAGGCGTAACGCCATACCTTCGGTGAGACAGCGTCTCGTCCGTCTGCTTTATGCTTCATGTCAGGGTGGCGAGATAGCCGACTCCTTATATGCTGTGTGGAAAGGCAGCACCGACAAGCTGCTCAACAAGAACGACTACAATGGCATGGCTTATCGCCTGGCGATAATGATGCCCCAGAAATGTGACGAGATATTGGCGGAGCAGCGCAAGAGACTCTCAAATGTGGATGAGTTGAGGCAGTTCGACTTTGTCAGCCGTGCCTGCACACCAGACACCGATAAGCAGCAGGCACTGTTCCAGTCTGTCCTCAAGGCAGAGAATCGTCAGCCGGAACCCTGGACAGCATCGCTCCTCGCCTTGCTCAACGACCGCACGAGGGAACCTTTCAACAACAGGTACATCACTCCCGGACTTGATGCTCTGATCGACGTGCAGCGCACGAGCGACATATTCTTCCCCGGTTATTGGCTCGGTTCGCTGCTCGGCGGCCATCGCAGCAGTGAGGCGGCAGAGATGGTGAAAGATTTCGTGCGTCAGCATCCAGGCTATCCTCAGAAGCTGATGAACAAGCTGAACGAGAATGCCTTCTGGCTTCTGAACAGATAATAATAAGTCCATCCATATATTCCCCCCTGGCGTGGGGAACAGAACCCCCTAATGTGGGGTTTCGTTCCCCACGCCAGGGGGAATTTTCGGCTTATGCGGCTTACCCCAAAGCGAATATGCTGAATTGCGAGTACTTGGTGTTCCGAAAATGTGATGAATTGTAGCGTTTTTCAGACTGTTTGTCGGCAATGCCGGGGATGTTGGAGGTGTGTGGCGAGGGTATAAAAAAAGTTCTGAAACAAAAATTGTTTCAGAACTCCTTGAGGTACCTAGCAGAGTCGAACTGCTCTACACGGTTTTGCAGACCGTTACCTAACCGATCGGCCAAGGTACCATTGCTTGATTGCGAGTGCAAAGGTATGAATTTTATTTCGTTCCACCAAATTTTTCTTTCACTTTTATTTGAAAACTTACCGAAAAGGCTGTTTTTTCCTTCAAAATTTATTGTTTGTCGGTTTGAGACGCAGTTTCTTTATTGCATTTCGACAGTTTTGACCTGTTGCAGCAGGAGCCAGAAGCTTTGCCTTTCATTCCCTGCCGTTGCGCTTTCCGCCGAAGTTCATCAGCCAAAGGGCAGTTGGCACAATAACCAGTGCAACCGCTCTTTGGCTTGTGTGACACCGCCTGCCATATCTTATAACCTATATATATAAGCGAGGCGGCAATAATGATATATACAAAAATATATTGAGTCATATATCGGGATTATCAAAAAATGTGCCAAATGGCAGCTATGCCAATGGCAAAGCAGCAAGTAGATAATTGTGGAGTGGCTAATGGCAGATTGGGCTTATGTGCAGGTTGTTGCGTGGCATTAACCAACATTAACTGTTTCGATTTCTGATTGCGGGTGTCAAAAGCTAATTTTGTAGTCCGTTAGATGAGAGAATGTCGGAAATCTGTTGATAGAACTTGTTGCTGATGTCTTTTCGTGGAAAGTTGTCAAATCGAGGATTACGCTTGACAATATTTCTGACATCTTGTCCGACAGAAACAAAAACAAATGGTATTATGAACGAAACGATAAGAACGCTTGAGACTCGTCGCAGCGTGAGAGGATTTGATCCGGAGCGCATGCCGTCAGACGAAGTGATAAAAGAGATTGTGGAAGCTGGAGAATACGCTCCCACGGGTAGAGGAATGCAGTCGCCACGCATCGTTGTGGTGACCAACAAGGCAGTGCGTGACCGCCTGTCAGAGCTCAATGCCGAGGTGATGGGCACTACGTCAGACCCATTCTATGGAGCTCCGGTGGTGTTGATAGTGCTTGCCGACAGACAGCGCCCTACGTATATGTATGACGGTTCGCTTGTGATGGGCAACCTCATGAACGCCGCCCATTCGCTTGGTGTGGGAAGCTGCTGGATACACAGGGCCAAAGAGGTGTTCGACATGGACGAGGGCAAGGAGATGCTCCGCAAGTGGGGCATAGAAGGCGACTATGAAGGCATAGGCCATGTGGCGCTCGGATATGCCGCCGCACAACCGGCACCTGCCAAGCCTCGCAAGGACGACTATGCCGTGTGGGTGAGATAAGGATTGGAAGACACAATGCGACGTCTATGTCTAAGATAAAACTTCTGAGAGGTGAGTTCGACAGCAGATTGAAGTTGCAGCTTGCTCCCGGCATAAAAGCCGGTTTTCCGAGTCCTGCCGAGGATTATCTGCACGACAGTCTCGACTTCAACCGCGACCTGATAAAGAATCCCGAGGCAACATTCTATGCCCGCATATCCGGCGACTCGATGGTGGAAGCCGGCATCTGCGATGGAGACATTGCCGTGATAGACCGTTCGCTGCAGGCGAACGACGGGGATGTGATAGTGGCATACGTCAACGAGGAGTTCACGATGAAATATCTCGACACTACGCATCTTGCCGAGGGGTATATCGAGCTGCGGCCTGCCAATGCCGCCTATTCGCCGATACGCATCGACAACCTTGACGATTTCCGTATCTGGGGAGTCGTGGTGTGGACCATCAAACAATGGAAACGATAGAGGAATGACAAAATATTACGCCATCTGCGATTGTGACAACTGCTATGTGAGTTGTGAACGAGTGTTCCGTCCCGATCTGGAGCGGAAACCCGTCGTCGTGCTCTCAAACAACGACGGATGCGTGGTGGCGCGAAGCAAGGAGGCAAAGCTCATGGGGGTGAAGGCGGGCACGCCGTACTATCAGCTCAAACAGCTTTTCCCCGATACACATATCGAGGTGTTCTCGTCGAACTATGAACTGTATGGCGAGCTTACCGGGCGTGTCATGGCAATCATCCGTGACATGGCTCCGCAGTGTTTCAGGTATTCCATTGACGAGGCTTTTGCCATTCTTGAGGGGATAGACGGAGAGCAGCTGCAGCAGTGGGGGCGTGACCTGCACGACAGGGTGTGGCGGTCGGTTGGCATTCCTGTAAGTATCGGAATCTCCACCACCAAGACTCTTGCCAAGGTGGCATCCCATTTCGCCAAGAAATATCCAGGCTATGACCACTGCTGCTTGATAGACAATGATGAGAAACGCATTAAGGCGCTGGGGCTTTACGACGTTGGCGAAGTGTGGGGAATAGGCCGCAGGTATGCCGAAAAGCTTGAAAGGATAGGGGTATCTACGGCGCTCGACTTTGCCGGACATAAGGTGGAGTGGGTTAGGATGATGTTCAAGAACATCGTCATCGAGCGTACGTGGAATGAGCTGAACGGCATAGACTGTGTGCCCGATGACTTGCCTGCCAGAAAGAAAAGCATCTGCACGAGCAGAAGCTTCGACGGGATGGTGGGCGACTTTGATACGCTACGCACTCATATCGCCAATTTTGCCGTCAGATCGGCTGAGAAACTGCGCAAGCAGCAGTCTGTGGCACAGGTAGTGGGAGTGTTCATCGACTCTAACCATTTCAGGGAAGACCTGATGCAGTATGGCAATATGGCAGACAAGACACTTCTTACGCCGACCAGCTCCACTATAGATATCGTGATGGCTGCTACCGACTGTCTGAGAAGCATCTACAGAGAGGGGATAATGTTCAAACGGGCAGGTGTGCTCTTGATGGGTGTCGTTCCGCAGGGGGCAGTGCAGCCCGACATGTTCTCTTATGATGCCAACCGGCATGGCAGGATGACGAGGATGGATTCTGCCGTAGACCATCTCAATAGAGTGGGTGGCACGGAAACCGTGATACTCAGTTCGCAGCAATATCCCGGCGGAAAGAAGTTCGCCGATGCTATACGGCATGACCATAAGAGTCCGTGTCCTACGACGCGCTGGAGCGATATAATGGTGCTGAAGTAGACGAGCAGACAAGCAGACGAGCAGACAAGGAAATAGCTCTTGACAATTGTCGGACTATAATCCAGGTCTGCTCGTCTGCTTGTTTTCGTTGACTTGTCAACTCGTTACTTCGTCAACATGTCTATAGTATTTCTGACTCTGTCTTTGTCGGTCACGAGAATGTTCTGTTCATCGGCATCTTTTGCTCCCATGTATACGTTCTGACATATATTCTTCATCTTGCTCTTAATGCCGACCCTTGCAGAGAAATGATATTCGGATATTCCTGTGGCGTCGTATATGTCGCGGATGTTGTCCTCGTTGACGCCGCTTCCCGCAAGCAGCGTTATCCGTCCGGCAGCCTTCTCCTGCAGTTTGGCAAGCAGCGGCGTTCCGTCAATGGCTTTCGGCTGTTGTCCGGAGGTCAGTATGCGGTTGCAGCCCAATGATATGATGTCTTCAAGGGCGGAGAATGGGTCGGCTGTGCGGTCGAAGGCGCGGTGGAAAGTCACCGACATCCCTTTGGCACACTCCATCAGCCGGCGGTTCTGCTCTATGTCCACATCACCGTTTTCCGTCAGGCATCCGAATACCACACCGTCAACTCCCAGTTCGCCACACATCCTGATGTCTTCCTCCATGCGCTCCATTTCGAGCGGCGAATACAGGAAGTCGCCACCTCGCGGACGGATTATGACATGGAGCCGTGTGGATGACAGCAAGCGCCTCGCCACCTTTATCTCTCCATAGGATGGTGTGGTGCCGCCTTCCGGTATTCCGGCACACAGTTCCACGCGGTCTGCGCCACCCTCTTGTGCGGCGATACAACTCTCCACACTGTTGGCGCAAATCTCAAATCTGAAATCTTCTCTGTTCATTGTCATTTCCTTCCTTTCATTTCCGTTATTTGGCAGTCTCTTGCCATGCAAGCGCTGCAGTGCCGAGTATTGCCGCAGTGCCGTTTTCCAGGGTGCTTGTCAGGAATTTCGCCTTGCCGCGATACAGGCTGAGCACATATTTGTCGTATGTTTCCTTTGCCGGTTTCAGAAGCCAGTCGCCGGCTTTTGCCACACCGCCAAAGAAGATGAAAGCCTCTGGACTCAGGAATGTGGCGAAGTTTGCGCATGCCTTTCCCAGAATCTCTCCTGTGCGGCGGAACACCATTTGTGCCAGTTTGTCGCCAGCCTCGGCAGCATTGAAAATGTCGAGTGTCGTCATCTTGTCGGCAGGGATGTTGGCAAGGCTTGACTGCGCTCCCTCTTCGGCAAGCATTTCCTTGGCAGTCATCACCACTCCCCTCGACGAGCAATACATGTCGAGGCATCCGCTTCTGCCGCATCCGCATTTCCTGCCATTGTCGAAGAACATTATCGAGTGGCCCAGTTCTCCGGCGAATCCGTCGCTGCCGTATATTAGGTTGCCGTTTGCCACGATGCCCGAACCGACACCCGTACCGAGAGTTATCTCTATGAAATCCTTCATCCCCATGGCTGCTCCATGGCTCATTTCTCCCAGAGCGGCAGCTTTGGCGTCGTTGGTTATTGCCACAGGGATTCCCGTTTTCTCGTTCAGCATCTGGCAGATGGGCACCACACCCTTTCCCCATGAGATGTTGGCGGCGTGTTCGATTGTTCCCGCATTGTAGTTGCCGCAAGGAGCTCCGATACCAATGGCTTTGATGTTTTCGATGCCTCCCGCCACTGAAGACAGTTCGGATATCACTTCCGCAGCATCCTCTACGAAAGCCGTTGCCAGAGTATACTCCTGTGTGAGGAGCGATCCTGTTGCCTTTATCTCATAGTTCTCGTCCACGAGACCGAACACGGCATTGGTGCCTCCGAGATCCAGTCCGATGACATATTTGTTCTCTTCCATGATTATTCCTTCGTTATGTTATTGTTTGGCGTGTTCTTCGATGCTGTCGAGACAATCTGCCAGCATCGGAGAAAGCGCCATCCTGTATTATCGTTTTGAACCCTTTATTGCATAGAATGAGATGTATGCCATAGAGAGCAGCGGCACGATGTATGACACCATATATGAATAATGGTCAGCGATATAGTTCTGTATCAGCGGCATTATGCCACCGCCGACTACCATCATCATGAATATTCCGGAACCGAGGGCGGTGTATTTTCCAAGTCCCTCAACTGAGAGGTTGAAGATGCACGACCACATCACCGATGTGCACAGTCCGCAAGCCACGAGAAGCAGTGCAGCTACAGGCAGGTGGTATATTGCCACGCTTGAGCCGGTGAATACAGGCATCTCCACATGGCAGCTCTTTCCGAGAATTATCGCTCCGAGCATCAATGCTATTGCCAGCAGGGATGTTGCGGTGAGCATGGCCTTGCTCGACACCTTGTCGGCTATGAGTCCTGCGGAGAATCTTCCTACGAGCATCAGGAACCAGTATGTGGCAGCCACAAAGCCAGCCACGGCTGTAGCCTTGGCAAGTCCGGTGCCGCCGCCGGCAGCTGTAGTGTCAGAGATATAGAAGAACAGGGTTCCGGGGATTCCAACTTCCAGTCCGACATACAGGAAAATGGCAATCGCTCCAAGCTTGAAGTTTGAGAAATCCCAAGGCGAGTGTGCCAGTTTCTCTTCCGGTTTGTGTTCCGGATTGTTGATCTTTATAAAATACAATATGCAGAATGCTGCTGCGAATACCGCCATTGCGATGAAGAGCACCACATTCACGTTGGCAATCTTGGTATCCTTTGTCACTTCTCCAATCAAGCTGCCCACGAGCATCGGCGTGAGCGTTCCGGAGAGAGAGTTCAGTGTTCCTCCGATGAGGTTCAGCTGGTTGCCTCTGTTGCCGCCGCCGCCGAGCAGATTGATCATCGGGTTTACCACGGTGTTGAGCATGCAGACCGAAAAGCCGCATACGAAAGCACCGAGCAGATATATCGAGAATCCGAGTTCTGCCGATGAGCATGTGCCGGAGAGGAACTGCAGTACCAGACCGGCGATACCTGTTGCCACACCTGTCATGGCTGTGTTCTTGTAGCCGATTTTGGCAAGCATCTTTCCTGATGGAATTCCCATGAAGAGGTATGCCAGGAAGTTCATAGCGTTGCCGAGCATACCGATGGTGTTGGCATTTTCGCCTCCGGCAAATGTGTTCTTCCAGATCACACCCACAGGTGCTGCAAGGTTTGTTACGAACGAAATCATTGCAAACAGGAACATCATCGTTATTATTGCCACGATGTTCCCCTTTGAACTTGTAGTAGTTTTCATATCTTTCAACTCTTTAATTATTTAGGGTGTTATGTTATTAGTCAATATTGTGGCAAAATTACTAAAATCAAATCAAATAAAGGTGGAAGAGGGGATAAATCTACAAGATATATGAGAAATAAAGGAGTGTGAGTAGTTGATTGTTGGTATTTACAAAATGATATTTCAAATATGTTAAGAAAAGATATGTGTAAGTAAAGGCGTTTTGATATATGTCAAAATATTCTCTGTTAACGCAAACAGAAACTCAAATAGTTTGTTTGTTGTTGCAGGTTTGTCTATCTTTGCAGCGTGAAAAAGACAAAGTTGCATGCTTTGGTCTCGACACATGATAAAATATACCAAACATATATTAAGGTAAAAAGATAAGGATAACCGGTGTAGGTGATTCGTGAGAATAGTACCGTAGCCATTTTAGTAATTAATTTAAAATGTAGGAATTATGAAAAGATTGTTTTTAACTGTTATGGCAGTGCTCAGCATGACCATGGCATTTGCGGAGAACGAGGAGTTGAACACGACAAACACAGCCAATGCTTACAAGATGACTGTAAACTACAGCAGATTGGCTGATGCGCTTTGCTTGTCGATCGATCAGTTGGAAGCCGTGCAAGACATCCACTCAGAATTCTGTGCCGATATGATGAATGCCGGCAATGCTAACGCAGATGAGCGTAAGCCGATGGTTGAGAAGGCGTTGCAGAAGGATCTGAAGCACATGCGCTATGTGCTCACCGAGAATCAGTATCGCAAGTATCTGATGCTCCTGAACGTGACGATCAGCAATCGTGGACTTGAAAAGTAGTTTTGATAAATATTTGACTCGAGGGTACTGTCAATACAATATTGGCAGTACCCTTTGCGTTTCATTATGGTGGAACGCAAAAGGTATATTCAAGTTCGCATTGATAGGATAGACCCCAATCGGCCATTATTCCGTTTAATGCCTTTTTTGTTAGTATTTCTATTTGTTATTTGGTCAGTGTCGTTTGATTCGTATTTTCCGAAACTTTTCTTTTCTTAAGAATCCACTTGCCTGTTCTGATAAAACATTCAATGTCATATTCTGTATATCCTTCATGTTCGCTCCATATGTTTGAATATGTGTCATATTCCTTTTCTTTTCCAACCGTAATCGAAACCTTATAGGCAAGATATTGCAGGAATTTGATGAAATCGTCAGTGTATTTGAAGTAATATATGCCGTCTGTATCTCTACAATTCCAATATAAGGAGAAATCACGGTAATTCATTATTCTTCCGTTTTTTTCGTTTTTTATCCGTAAAGTAATTTCAGAATTTGAATCGATTTCCCATATCTGCGGCATACGGTAACGATACTTGTATATTTTCTTTTTCCTTGCCAAAATTTGACTTAGTTCTGTTTTTATATACTTCATTTCAATATCGTTAAATGCACATCTTATAGTATCATCACCAGTCTCTATATATTTTTTTTGTGTAGCATCAAAAAAGCCATGATGTATCACACAATATACATCTATACCTTTATTTGAATGATTCATTTCCATAAAGGCACAGTTCCAGTAAGGTGGAAAGAAAATAATTTTAATGTTTTTTTCTGCCTTGCATGGCAAAAATATACTTATTAAAGTAATGATTAATAAATATATCTTAACTGAGTCATTATTTATATTTTTTTTCATCGTTGTAATTCCTTGATGTATGTTCCATTTCCTGTTATAAGCTGTTTGTCAATTATTTTAATGTTATGCCAAGGTGCTGCTTATTTTGCAAAGATACGTAATTTTCTATATGGATGCAAGTCAAAGATATACTTTGTTTGCCATATATTGAAGTAGATTGTTGGTGGTGATGATTTTTTTTCTTTAATTTGCATCCATGAAAAAGACATTATTATATATATTGCTGCTCTTGTCGGTGGCAACCAGCGGCAGTGCGCAACATGCGGGAGCGAGCCTTTACAAAATGTCGAGGCTTGTCAGACTTGCATCCATCGAGGCAAAGAAGGGACAAGGACAATATGCCAAGACATTGACCGGAGGAAGAGAGAGAGGCGACAGCCGTGCATTTGATGTTCTCGGTCAGCGCAGCCTATGTGCATTTGTTCAGATGAAGGGAGATGGCAGGCTTGTGTTGGAAGAAAACCATTGTACGCCTCTTGCTCAGTTCGGGGATATATATATCGCCGATATTCCGTTGCGGCATCTCGACGGCTTGTCGTTGTCAGAGAGTGTGCTGAGGATTGAAGCCGGCAGGAGTCACACGCTGACGATGGACACCACGGCAGTGATAGTGGATGCCCCTGCGGTGTGGAACGGCAGCTCTTTGCCCCAGGCTTATACCGGACAGGGAGTGGTGGTCGGCGTCATGGACGTAGGCTTTGATGTGACGAATCCCAATTTCTATGACACCACACTCACTGCCACACGCATACGGCGCTTCTGGGACCAGCTTTCGCCAGACAGTATCGGCAGCGGAATGTATGTCGGCGCTGACTATCGCACGCCGGAGGAGATTCTTGCCTATGCCCACTCCCACGACGGACTGATAGAGACCCACGGCACCCACACCTTGGGAATAGCTGCAGGTACGGGTTTCGACACACCTTATTGCGGTATGGCATACGATGCCGATATCTGCATCGTGAGCAATGCCGTGAATACAGACCTGCCGCTGATTCCCGAAGAACTGTTATACAAATACACATCAGCAACCGACGTCCTCGGATTCAAATACATCTTCGACTATGCCCAGGAGGTGGGCAAACCTTGTGTCATATCATTCAGTGAGGGCAGTTCGCAGTCGTTCGACGATGATGAACGGCTTTTCGAGGAAGTGCTCGGACAGATACAGGGGCCGGGCCGCATCCTTGTGGCGAGTGCCGGAAACGACGGGTCGCGCAGGACATATCAGCATAAGCCACGTGGGGTGGAACGCGATGGAGTGTTCTTTCTTTCGCAGTCAGACCGTACTTATTTCTGCATGGCTTCAGAAAACCAGTTTCAGATATGCCTCTCGGCATACACCTCAGCCACGGACAGAGAACAACTATATATCCCTACCGCTGATATCCTTAATGCCGAAGACTCCACGGTGGTAGACTCCGTAGACTTTTTCGGTCACCGGTTGAAATACACCATCCAGGCATGCCGCGCATATTTCAATCCAGACCTCATAGCCTACTACCTGTTGGCAGAGATGCAAGGCGGGGTGGGGTGGTCGCTGTTCCTCTCAGCCGAGGCCGTTGGCGAGGAAGCCGCAGTGGATTTCTACAGTAGCGCCACACAGTTTTATCCCAGTGAGATAAACCCTTCGATAAGTGGCGGCGAACCGGCATACAGTGTCGGCAGTCCGGGCTGTGCCCCGTCGGTGATATGCGTTGGAGCCACGGCATACCGCGACCATATCGTCAATGCCGACGGTGTGGCTCAGACCTATGATTGCGGTCACGACGGCGAAGTGGCAGACTATTCCTCTGTCGGTCCGACCCGCGACGGGCGCATCAAGCCCGATGTCGTTGCCAACGGCACTCATGTGGTGTCATCGGCAAGCAGTTATTTCATAGAGGCGAATCCGGAGGGCAGCGTGAAAGATTATACCGTAGCCACTTCCCGATTCCATGACCGCACCTACCCGTGGGCGGCATTCCTCGGCACCTCGATGTCAACACCCGTCGTTGCCGGTACGATAGCCTTGTGGTTGCAAGCCAATCCTGATCTCACCACCCGGCAGGTGATGGATGTGCTGGCGGCAACGAGCCATCGTAGGGACGGCGCCCGGCAGGGAGAAAAGGATAACCGTTGGGGGTATGGAGAGATAGATGCCTATGCCGGTCTGCTCCGTGTGCTTGGTCTCGATGGCATAAGCGAGATTTCCAATCACCATCCTTCCCGTCTCGATATCAAATATGCTGACGACACGGTGTGGCTCTCTGCCGAGGGTGAAGTTCCGGCAGAGAGGGTAAGCGTGGCGATATATTCTGTGGCGGGAAAGAGGATGCTCCAGAAGTCAGTATGCCTGTCATCCGATCCTTCCGGCATCAGTCTGTCGTCACTTCCATCAGGTGTGTATGTCGTGCAGACCACGTCGGTAACGCCCGGTTTCACAGGGTCTTGCGTATTCAGGAAATAGCGCAAAAGGTATTTTGTTCCTCCTTTCGTTCCCGTATAATCACTTTTAGGTATTTTGCACAAACCCCTAATTTTAGGTATTGCAGCATTGTGGCGGATGCTGTATCTTTGCAACCGTGAAAAGGATAATTCTTACGTCTTACGAGTTGACGAGTTGACAAGGAGACGAGTTGACAAGGAGTTTTCTTTTTTCATATAGATTCTTTGGATTTTTAAACTTAGTAATATAGAGAGATAGAATATGAAAAAGACATTGGTTGTTTATGGTTCCTCAACAGGAACTTGCCAGAGCATCGCTGAGACAATAGCGGAAAAGCTCGGAGCAGAAGTGGTAGACGTGGCAAACCTCGATGACGCCCAGGTGAACGAGGCGGAGAATCTCATTCTCGGCACTTCAACATGGGGCGCCGGAGAAGTTCAGGACGATTGGTATGACGGACTGAACAAACTGAAGAAACTCGACCTCAATGGAAAAACCGTGGCGCTCTTCGGCTGTGGCGACTGCGAGTCGTATGGCGACACCTTCTGCGGTGGCATGGACGAGATTTATTCTGCCCTTCAGGACAAGGGCGTGAAATTCGTTGGTCAGGTATCAACCGATGATTATACATTCGACGATTCTGCAGCTGTGGTTGATGGCAAGTTCGTGGGTCTCGCTCTTGATGATATAAACGAAGACGACAAGACCCCAGACCGCATTGACGCATGGCTGGATGACATCAAGGGTGAGCTGTAAGTAACGATGTCTAAGCCATAGACTTTACATAAAATTGACGGTCCGCAACGCATTGGTTGCGGAACACCGTTGACAGGACAGTACACCTGCGGGCTGACGTTTCCCGTGGTGACTCCCGAACCGGATAGAGTGTAGGGGAGTGTTTCCCGTGGGTGACTGACTTGTTGACATATAAAAATATACGATACTAACAATTAAAGCAAAATGATGATGCAAGACACTGCGAGCGTAATGCCGATAGACATGAAGGTCCTGATGAATCATATCTATGAGTTCAAGAAGGGCGTCAGACAAATGGTACTGTTCACTTTCAACAAGAAATATGAGTGTTACGCTCTGGATCGTCTCAAGCGTCAGAACATAGACTATATCATACAGCCCGTTGGCAACGACCGCATGAACCTCTTCTTCGGCAAGAAGGAGTGTATGGATGCCATACGGCTGATGGTTACGCGTCCCCTCAGCAAGCTCACTCCAGAGGAGGACTTCATGCTCGGAGCACTGCTCGGGTATGACATCTGCGCTCAGTGCGAGCGCTATTGTGAGCGCAAGTGCCGTAAATGTAATGCGGCGCTACAGTAGCAAGGATTTTCTTTTTAGTCAAGTAATTTACATATTATCATCTTGATGATTGCCCATTAAGATAAAATTCATAATGTTTTTGTATTATATACCCATGTCGGACTGGCTGTGAAGCTGGTCCGACATGCTGTTGGTATGTAAAGTGTTTCTCATTCAATATTTTCTTCCATAAAATTATCATCGTAAGCTAGATTTTTCTAACTTTGCATAAGATAAGCTTCACCTCAGCATAGCTTTCAAGCAAGCTTGGCGCTCTGCCTTCGGTTTGCATTATCTTTGCATAAGATAAGCTTCACCTCAGCATAGCTTTCAAGCAAGCTTGGCGCTCTGCCTTTGAAGTGATAAATCAAAAAACAACATCAGACGAATATGAAAAAAATCAGCAAATTACTGTTGGCGGTCATGACGCTGACAGTAGTGTCTTGTGGAACCACAAGCACGGTGCCTGTTACAGGTAGAAAGCAGCATATCCTCGTTTCCGACGAAGAGGTGCTCGGTCTCAGCAATAAGGAGTATACCAACTACATGAAGACTGCTAAGGTGTCTACCAACGCCACAAACACGGCGATGGTGAAACGTGTGGGCCAGCGCCTTGCCACAGCCGTGGAACAGTATCTAAAAGCCAACAACCAGTCGGCAGAGCTGAAAAACTACAATTGGGAGTTCAATCTCGTGCAGGACAATTCAGCAAACGCTTTCTGTATGCCTGGCGGCAAGATTGTGGTATACGAAGGGTTGCTCCCCATAACACAGAACGAGAGTGCTCTTGCTATTGTTCTCGGTCATGAGATTGCCCATGCCGTGGCAAAGCATTCGGCAGAGCAGATAAGCAAGCAGATGAAGCAGCAGTATGGATCGCAGATATTGGGTGCCGTGCTCAGCGGTGCCGGAGTCAGCTCAAATACCACCAGCATAGCACAGGGTGTGTTCGGACTCGGAAGTAAATTCAGCAATCTCCACTATTCTCGTCAGAATGAGAGCGAGGCCGACTATATGGGACTCGTTTTTGCTGCGATGGCGGGCTATGACCCTAACGTGGCAGTAAGCTTCTGGCAGCGCATGGCGGCAAGTTCTACCAGTACCACACCGGCTTTCCTTAGTGACCACCCATCCGACGCCAAGCGTATCGCCGACATACAGAAATGGTTGCCAGAGGCTCTGAAATACTATAAGCCAGTGGCTACCACCACTACCAAGACAACAACGACCACGAAGACCACTTCTAAAAAGAAGACTACAAAAAAGAAGTCTACAACAAAGAGAAGAAAGTGATTCTGTAGACGAGTAAACAAGCAGACGGGTAGATAAGCAGACGAGTAGACAAGGAAGTTGCCATTTGTTACAAAATGGAGAACAGGTATCCTTGTCTACTCGTCTGCTTGTTTACTTGTCAACTTGTCAGCACCTTATTCCTTTATCCTTATCAGCAGGTTTGAGAATATGGCGAGCAGTCCGCCGGTAGTTATTCCCGATGAGAAAATACTGCGCAGCGTCTCGGGGAAGCCCGATAGAATCTCAGGCATGAACTCCACGCTCAGTCCGCCGGCAAGACTTATCGCCAGCACCATAATCTCCTTTCGACCCAGTTTCTGCGAGGCGATGACCTTTATTCCCGATGCCGCCACCGTGCCGAACATCAGCAGTGTGGCACCTCCCAACACAGGTTCCGGCATCAGCGAGAATACCAGACTCACGGCAGGAAACACGCTAAGGATGATGAGAAAGGCAGAGATGAAATATCCCACGTAGCGCGATGCCACTCCCGTGAGCTGTATCATACCGTTGTTCTGTGCGAAAATGGAGTTGGGGAAGGAGTTCAGGGCTGCAGAGATAAACGATGAAACGCCGTTTGCCACCACACCTCCCGATGCACGCTTCATGAAGAGGTCACCCTCCACAGGTTCGCCGGAAATCATTGAATTCGCCGTGATGTCGCCATAAGCTTCTATCGCCGTTATTATGAAGATTATGCTCAGCGAGATAAAGGCAGAGAGATCGAAGTCAAGTCCATATTTGAACGGCACCGGCACATATACGCCGCCGAAACTCTTCACCGAGTCAAAGTCGATATATCCCAACGCCCACGACAATACATACCCAACGGCAAGTCCGATTACGATGGAACTCATCCTGAGGTAGCGGTTCTTGCAGCTATTGAAAAACACTATTGTGGCAAGTACCAGAGCCGCGAGTCCGAGATTGTGCAGAGCGCCGAACGTACCGTTTGCCATCGCCGCATTGCCGCCGCCACACGACGATATCCCCACCTTTATAAGACAGAGACCAATCAGCGTGACCACAATTCCAGACACCAATGGGGTGATGATCTTGCGTGCATATCTCAGTATGCTGCCCACGAACACCTCCACTACCGATGCCGCCATACACGAACCGAACACCACAGCCAGTCCGCCGCCCATTCCAGCCGCTATTATCGGTCCTATGAACGAATAGCTCGTTCCCTGTATGCAGAGCAGTCCGGTGCCCACAGCCCCGAATTTCCTGCATTGGATGAATGTGGATACACCCGATGCGAAGAGCGCCATCGATACGAGGAAGCTTGTCGTCTCTATGTCGAGCTGCATCTGCGATGCTATTATCAAAGGTGGCGTCATTATCGCCACGAAGATTGCAAACAAATGCTGCAATGCCGCGAACACCGATTCCACGAATGGCGGACGGTCGTTGAGTCCATAGATTATTCCATTTTTCTGTTCTGTTGCCATATCTGATATCCGATTTTGTATTATTCTGCAAAGATAGTGCAAACCGAGAGAAGAATGAAATGAATTTATTCATTTCTTCTTCCGAGGTGTAGCCTATCTTATTCAAAGATAGTGCAAACCGAGAGAAGAATGAAATGAATTTATTCATTTCTTCTTCCGAGGTTTAGCCTATCTTATTCAAAGATAGTGCAAACCGAGAGAAGAATGAAATAAATTTATTCATTTCTTCTTCCGAGGTTTAGCCTATCTTATTCAAAGATAGTGCAAACCGAGAGAAGAACGAAATGAATTCATTCATTTCTTCTTCCGGGGTGCCGCCTGTCTTATATATATCCAAAAAACACGTATTCGTAGAATAGCATAGGTGCGAAATAGCTAAAAATGGTTAATATATTTCGTAAATGTAAAAATTAATGCGGATAATTGATTAGATTTGCAAATTGAAATTAAAAGTGTAAGAGATAGTATAACAAATATTAAACCTGTGAAGATGTTTCCATGGCGGGAAAGTCAAACTCTCGCTGTGGAAAAGATCATTAATTGACAACAGATTATCAACACGTATAGTGTGTCTGTATTAAACCGACGGGTGGGGAGTGTTCTCACCTTATGGTTATGATGCAATAGTCTGCCATTAATATAGCTGAAACTTATTTACCTCTGTTGCATTAGATTAAATCTGAAGCTGCAGAACTTATGCTCCTATGGAGTTTATCTTAATTCAATAAATTGATATTCAAAACTTATAAGCTATTTTTATATTTATGAAGAAGAAGTACTTAAAACCGGATCTCGAGGTCATTGCGCTTGAAACATGCGTAACTACTTTGGTGGGATTCAGTAAAACAACGGAAGACAATCCTCCTGAGATAGATGCCAAAGAACATAATGCTGTTAGCGGTTTCCTCTGGGATGACATCCAGGAGGACGATGATACGGATGAGGATTTGCACCTGTTCTGACAAAACAACATAACCATATTCCCACTTTTCTTATTGGTGAACAGACATTGGCGTTCGCCAAAAACAGATTTTACGAATTAAACATTTTATCATGAATACATTTTATACATTGGCACTGACTTCTGTGTATATATTCAATTCGCAGGGGCAGTATCTCACCGTGGGTGACGATGGCAAGCCGGCAATATCAAACCGGCCGGTGAAGCTGGAAGTCTCCAAGGTGGTTGAGAAAGCTGATGCCGGGCGTATGAATTTCAACGGCAAAGACGTAAAGTGGATATTGAAGTCGTCTGCCGGCCAGTCATACACCTTGGGCTATCAGGACAGTGATGCCTACTCCACGGCATTTGTCTACGCACAGTCTGGAGCTATATCGACCTCGTATGAGGAACCAGGCCCCACATTCGCTGCCGGACAATGGACGGTAGCTGCCGAAGTTCCGTATAAGGAAGTGATTCTCGATGAGGCTCAGAATTATGTGCGCCCCACATTTTCAGAAAAGTATGTGGACGTGACGCTGAAGCGTAAATTCAAGACAGGACAGTGGAACTCCCTGTGTCTGCCTTTCCCTTTGTCGGCTGCACAGATAGCTGAGACTTGGGGCGTAGGAACCAAGGTGGCGTATCTTACCAGTGATAGCGATACCAAACTGTTTTTCACCTATCGCACAGACATTGAGGCAGGACAGCCTTGCCTGCTACAGCCTGAGAGAGTGAACAAAGACCAAACATATAAGTTTGCTGGCATTACCGCATCCTCTTGGTATGAGCGTGAAGGTAATCCGGGGTATACTGTAGGACAGACAAAGGTGACAGGATTCTTCTCTCCGACCACCGTCAAGTCGAAGTCTTACGTTTTCAGTGCTGACAAAATTTATCATCTCACGTCAGATATGGAAGCCAAAGGATTCCGTATCTATTTTGAAGATGTAGCCGGTCCGCAGTCAGCTCGCGAACTGACATGGAGCGTTGATGAGAATCCATCAGAGACCAACGACATCTCTTCCGTTCCCAATTCCTCAAGCGCCACCATCGGCGATGTGTATAGCATCAATGGTCAGCGTGTTCGCCATCGTTCCAATTCAACGAAACTGACACCGGGAGTATATATAGTGAACGGCATAAAACTCATCGTGAAATAAAAACCAAGACCTTATGAAAACATACATAAAGCAACATCTCGTCGCAGTAGCGGCACTGCTCGTTCTCATGGTGACGCAGGCGTTCGCAGCGGAGACAAACCTTCTGAGCAATTACACGCCTAACGGCTCGTCGTTCTCGGAGCAAACAACAATTGACTTCCAGAAACAGACATTCAAGGTTGTGCTCGACCTCAGCACCTGTCAAGGCACCACAGAACACGAGAACGTGCTCTCTATCGGTGACAACTTGCAGGGTACAAATGAATGGGGAAATGCTAACGTCATCCACCTCTTCTATACTAAGAGCAGCAATACTTTGCAGGTGAACTGCTTCAATGGTGGAGCAAATTACACATATCGTGAAGACCACACCAACATCTCCGGTGAAACTACTATAGAGTTGAACTCGAACGGTCTGTATCTTAACGATACGAAGATTTGCGATGCATCAAATATCAGCAATATCCTAAGCCTTACGTCTATTAAGTATGGTAGCACTCAGGGCAGTACACGCTCATATGCAACATATAAGTCTGTAAGCCTTGTGACAGAAGAAACCACTGGTGGCGGCACCGTAACAGAAACAAAGTTTGTTACTCCTACCATTGGCAGCAACTACTACATTTGCCTTGGCAGTGATGCTACAAAGTGTCTGAGCGTTGAAAGCCAAACACAAAACGCAAGCATAAATGTTAGTACACTTGTCAAAGGAACCACTACTCAGACATGGAATGTATTAAACAGCAAGAGCTCTGACTATCCATACCACTTCAAGAGCCTCGGATCTATCTTTGCTATAGACATGGCAGGATATAATAATAAGGCTCCACTTATCTGGGATAGTGAATACGATTACAAAAATGGTAGTGAATCAAACGTAAACCAGGAATGGAACTTGGAAAGCGCTGGCAACGACACATATTATCTGGCTTGCTACATAAAATCAGGTGACTATTTGTGGTCTAAATACCAAGTTTATTACTTGGCAGTAAACAGCGCTGGCACAGGTCTTACTAAGACAACATCTAAAACATCAGCTACAGCCTTCGGCTTCATCAAAGCAGATGCCTCTGGCGGTAGCACTGGAGGCGGCACTGGAGGTGGCACTGGAGGTAGCACTGGAGGCAGCTCAACCTCTCCTGACCATGGTTCGTTCGATGTTAGCTGGATAAGCAACCAGAGCAAAGTGAGCGACTATAAGGAGGACGCTCACGCTACATTCATCCCTTACGCTTCTGTAGACCAGATGAAGGCGGACGCTAAGCACTACGCAGAGCCGTGGCAGCAGCCCGACGAAACCAAGGCTGAATATATCAACCTCAACGGAACATGGAAGTTCAAGTATGTTGCAGGAACATCATATGGTCCTGGCTCAAGTGAGTTCCAGGCAAAGGACTATAACGACAGCGGTTGGGACGACATCCGTGTGCCGCTCTCTTGGGAAATGGCCAACTATGGCAAACCAGTATACACCAACGTTGGTTATCCGTTCAGCAACAACCCACCTAATGCGAACTCTGGAATGTCACAGTATGGCGTAACAGACGACAACGCAACGGGCTTCTATCGCCGTACCATCAACATTCCTGCGACATGGAAGGACAAACGTGTGTTTGTACACTTCGACGGCGTATACAGCGCTGCTGTAGTATGGGTTAATGGCAAATACGTAGGCTACTCGCAGAGCTCTAACACCGACGCTGAGTTCGACATCACCGGCTTCGTAACTACCGGCGACAACCAACTCTCGGTACGTGTATATCGTTGGTGCGACGGTTCGTATCTCGAAGGTCAGGATATGTGGCACCTCTCTGGTATTCACCGCGACGTATATCTCGTGGCTACTCCGAAGGTGTTCGTGTCGGACCACTATATAACATCTTCGCTCAACAACGAGGCTACAAGCGGCAGTATGTCGGTGAAGCTGACTGTAGACAACCGCAACACCGTCTCTACAACCAAGACTCTGCAGGTGTCGTTGCTCGATGCTGACGACAATCAGATTGCTACCGGAACACAGACATACAGCGGAACATCAACAGCAGAAAGGACTGTTACACTCAGCGGTCTCAGCAACCTGCGTCCATGGAGCGCAGAAGATCCGTATCTCTACACCGTCGTTGTAAGTCAGAAGGACGAGAACGGAGCTGAGGAGATGGCGTTCTCTACAAAGTATGGTTTCCGCAATATCACAAAGAGTGGCAACCTCATCTACATCAACAACAAGCGTGTCTACTTCAAGGGCGTGAACACTCAGGACACTCACCCAGAGTATGGTCGTGCCATCGACATGGAGACCATGATGAAGGACCTCACAATGATGAAGCAGGCTAACGTGAACACCGTGCGCACATCGCACTATCCGCGTCAGCCGAAGATGTACGCTATGATGGACGCTCTCGGCTTCTACGTGATGGACGAGGCTGACGTAGAGTGCCACTATAACCAGAATTTGTCAAGCACCAGCAGCTGGCAGGCCGCTATAAACGATCGTATAACACGTATGGTGCTGCGCGACCGCAACCACCCAAGCGTTATCTTCTGGTCATTAGGCAACGAATGTGGTTCGGCAAGCAATTTCTCAGATGCTCGTAGAAAGACTCAGAATCTTGACGACCGCCTCATCCACTACGAGGGCAATATGTCATATTCAGATCTTGGTTCTTCGATGTATCCAAAAGTTTCTGATGTTCAAAGCAATAGAAGTGGATACTCAAACAAGCCTTACTTCATCTGCGAGTATGCTCACGCTATGGGTCAGGCTGTAGGTAACTTGAAGGAATACTGGGATCAGATTGAGGGTAGCACCGGTATCATCGGTGCTTGTATATGGGACTGGGTAGACCAGTCGGTTTACGACCCTGCAAGGCTTGTTAACGATCAGAAGAAGAGCGAAAACGGCTTCAACTACTGGGTGTCTGGCTACGACTACAACTCAACAAGCGGTATAAACTATGGCTTCCAGGGCAACTTCCTCAACAACGGTATCATCACACCAGACCGCACATGGACTGGCAAGCTCTCTGAGGTGAAGAAGGTGTACCAGTACGTGAAGTTCAGCAGCTTCAACGCTTCTGCTAAGTCTGTAAACATCGCGAACAAGTATGCGTTTATGTCTATCTCGTCTGACAACTTCGAAATCGGCTATCGCGTGATGAAGGATGGATACTTGGTGGAGAACGGCAAGCTCGAAAGCTTCAACTCTATCGCTGCAGGTTCTTCTGCTACCGTAACTCTGCCTATCCAGACATCTGTTGAGGGCAGTGCAGAGTATCTCGTAAACGTAGAGTTGCGCGTAAAGAAGCCTACTAAGGCGAACGTTGCCGATTGGACATCATGGGCTGAGGAGGGCTACAGCATCGCTGACGCTCAGTTCTCGCTCTCTGAGCAAAACATCTCTAACGGCACTGCTATGGGCACTGACGGCACAATGGGATTCCCAGTGCTACCAAGCTACACTTCTGCAGGTGGCTCGTTGAGCGTAAGCGGCAATACCGTAACAGGTACAGACAACAACGGCAAGGCATATTCTATTGTGTTCAATTCATCAGGCAAGATGACCTCATGGACATACGATGGCAAGAGCCTTATCGCTGAAGGTCCTGACTTCAACAGCTACCGTAAGGTGGACAATGACCGTAACTTCGAACCTTCGTTCAGCAATTCATCAAGCCTCAGCATCACAAGAGCACTCGCTAAGAGCAACAACGCTACGATGTCAGTCGAGGGTTCGGCAACGGGCTGCAGCTACACCATCAATTATACATTCTATCCTGATGGCACTGTAGACATGAACGTGAAGTTCTCGCCAAGCGGAACACTCGCTCGCATCGGCTTGGGCATGCAGTTTGCTTCCGGCTTCGAGAACGTGGAGTTCTATGCCCGCGGTCCTCGTTCCAACTACAGCGACCGCAAGACAGGTTCTTATCTCGGCCGCTTCACCACTACGGTAGACGACATGGTGGACGAGATGATACACCCCCAGACATTCGGCGACCATGAGGATATGCGTGAGCTGATTCTCACCAATAGGGCTTCTAACGTGCAGATCGGAATCAAGGCAGGCGGAAGAGCATCATTCTCTCTTTCACACTACGACGAGACAAAGTGGTGCAAATCAGGCGACTCGATGTGGAACACTAATCTCCACTGGTACGACCTGACACGCTATCAGCAGGTTTATGCCCACTTCGACTATATGCAGCGCGGCCTCGGCAACAACTCCTGTGGTGGCGACAGTTGTCTGTCTGATTATGTGTGTCCATCTTATTCTTCGTGGAATAGCAGCTATGGTTACACATTGCGATTCACCCCACAATCAGGTGGCAATGCGCGGATAACAGAATAATATTTGCAGAAATATTCTCTGATTTGAGAATAAACGTCAATCCCAATCGGTCTTTATATTCAGACCGGTTGGGGCTAAAATAAAGAAACTCTCCCGATAGGCTACAGGCAAAGACTTGATGCTTATCGGGAGAGTCCTTTTTTTGTGGATTAATCCAAGCTTATCAGTTGTTTTCAGGACGGAGCTGACGCACTGTCACTCCGGTGCGCCACATTTCGCTTTCACGCATAGCTTTCAGTTCGGCGTTAAGCTTCTCGCGGTAGTCAGGCTTTGAGTTGCTGTCGATAGAAATCTGAGCCTCCTTTCCGGTCTTTACAGAGAGGTAGAGCCACTCCATGACAGGCTTGATGGCCTCGCGGAAACGCGGAGCCCAGTCGAGAGCGCCACGCTGGGCTGTAGTAGAACAGTTGGCATACATCCAGTCCATTCCCTTCTCGCCGAAGAGAGGCATGAGGCTCTGTGTAAGTTCCTCTATGGTCTCGTTGAAAGCCTCTGATGGAGAGTGTCCATGCTCACGGAGCACCTCATACTGAGCCTCGAACAATCCCTCGATGGCACCCATCAGCGAACCGCGCTCACCGGTGAGGTCGCTTGTAGCCTCACGTTGGAAAGTGGTCTTGAAGAGATAGCCCGAACCGATGCCGATGCCCAATGCCAAAGTCTTCTCCTCAGCCTTGCCCGATGCATCCTGATATACGGCATAAGAGCAGTTCACGCCACGTCCCTCGCGGAACATGGTGCGCAGAGAGGTGCCCGATCCCTTTGGTGCCACCATGATGACATCCACATCCTCTGGAGGCACCACACCGGTGCGGTCGTTCCAGTTGATGGCAAAGCCGTGAGAATAATACAGAGTCTTGCCCTTGGTGAGATATTTCTTTATCTTAGGCCATACCTGTATCTGACCGGCGTCTGAGAGCAGCATGCAGATCACGGTACCCTTCTCTGCAGCCTCCTCGATAGAGAAGAGACTCTCGCCCGGCACCCATCCGTCAGCCACTGCCTTGTCGTAGGTCTTGCCCTGGCGCTGACCAACAATCACGTTGAAACCGTTGTCGCGCAGGTTGCAAGCCTGGCCAGGTCCCTGGATGCCATAGCCAAGCACAGCTATTGTCTCGTTCTTCAATACTTCATGTGCCTTCTCCAAGGAAAACTCCTTGTTGGTGACTACCGTTTCGATAACGCCACCGAAATTCATTTCTGCCATATTTGTTTTGTTTTAGTTATGTGCCCTCAGGCACTTATGTTCTTTTTACCTTATAACCATTAACGATCCAATGACCGTTAATGGTGTATTTTATATATACTGCTATCAGCCTTTATTATATCTTCTCGAACTTCAACATACATCTGACCACTTCAGCATCCATGGTCTCGGCGTTTGTCTTCGTTACCCTTACGCAGACCGTATCGTCGTCGCGCTCTTCGGTATAGAAATTCAGTTTGTCGCCGCAGTAGCTTTCTGCCACATACGCTATGTCGAAGCGTCTGATGCAGAATTTGCGGTAGTGGTCAATGTCGAAGAGGTCGAGGATATGCTCGATGTATTTGATGCTGTTGATATGACCGTTCACGTCAACGTCGCAGTAATGCGTGTCGATTGTCCTTGCGAGCTTCGCCTCCTTGCCCATCTTCACTCTCGACAGGCCTTCGATAGGGCATTCCTTGTCTTTCTCTATATACCGTTCTATCTCACCGTCTCTGATGGCGAGGATATTCTGCGGCTGTCTCGTTTCCGTGTCTATCATCGCCCACACGCTCTTGCCGTAGCCGTATGTACGGCTGTCATCAGTGCTGCAGATGCGGAAGTTTCTGTTGGTGAAGAACTTCAAGGCGCTTTCCACCCATGTCTCCACACTGAACTTCTCGTATGCCGCCGGCATGTCGTCCATCTCTATCGCCAGTCGCGACAGCACCCAGGTCTTGTGGATAGGGTTGAGATAGTTCATACCGAAGTCGCGGTCGTTGGAATGGAAATCCGCCGCATTGAGCAAGTGGTTGCCCAGATGTCCCATGAAGAGCTTCTTTGAGAAGTCGCAATGGAACGGTTCCGACAGGAAGTCATATCTTCCGATTTTTCCTAATGTTGCCATTTTCTTCTATCTTTATTGGTTTTTCATGTTGTTCTCGCGCATTGATATCAAGTCGTTCACTTCTTCCACAGGATTCCTCGTTATGGCAATTCTTCCGCTTCGAGTATACTGCAGCACGCAGTTTCTTTCCTGCAGATTGGTGTAAAGGGCGATGATGTCTTTTGTCACGCCGCTCAGCATGGCTGTGCAGAACGTAGGGTTCACCTCGATGATCTGTGCGTCGGCACGGCGTATTATCTTTGAAATCTCCGGATTCTCCATCACGACAGGCGTTGACAGCTTGAACAAAGCATCTTCGCGGATGAATATCTGGTCGTCGGTATAGTAGTCGGCCTTTATCACGTCCACCTTTTTCTCTATCTGCTTCGTTATCGTCTTCACCTGTTCCTCGTCGCTCCATGTGGTGATGGTGTATTTGTGTACACCCTCTATGCTTGAAGCCGAAGCGTTGATGCTCTCGATGTTCACCTGTCTGCGGGTGAATACGGCGGTCACCTGGCTCAGCATGCCCACCATGTTTTCTGTATAAATGAGCAGAGTATATAATTTCTTGTCGTTGTCCATTTCTGTAGTCCTTTATTCTTTGAAATCCTCTTTTCCGAGAATCATCTCGTTGATAGGTTTGCCGGGAGGCACCATCGGCATCACGTTGTCCTCCTCCAAGACAGCACATTCAAGGACATACGGTCCGTCGGTGCTGAGCATCTTCTCTATTTCCCCCTTCAGTTCCTCGTGGGTCACGGCGAGTCCATACGGTATGTTGTAACCCTTGCAGATAAGCTCGTATTGCGGGTTCATCATCCTTGTGAACGACCTTCTGCCTCCGAAGAACATGTCTTGCCATTGGCGCACATTGCCGAGATAGTTGTTGTTGAGCAGGATAACCTTCACCGGTGTCTGCTGTTCCATAATGGTGCCGAGCTCCTGTATGTTCATCTGGAATCCACCGTCGCCGGTAAACATGCACACCGTGCGGCCAGGTGCTCCGAATGTGGCACCGATGGCAGCAGGCAGTCCGAAGCCCATTGTGCCGAGTCCGCCGCTTGTCACTAACGAGAGCGGTTTGGCGAATTTGAAATATCTGCAAGAGAACATCTGGTTCTGTCCCACATCATTCACCATCACCGTATTGTCGTCGGTAGCTTCAGCCACGGCGTTCACCACTTCTGCCATGAGCAGGAATTTGCCTTTCGGATGGATGGCAGGCTCTATCACACGCTCACGTTCCGTTTCGTACAGAGGCTTGAAACTGTCTATCCATTCTTTATGGCTGTTCTTGTGGACGAGAGCCGTAATCTTGGGCAGCGACTCCTTGCAGTCAGCAACGATGGCAATGTCGGTCTTCACATTCTTGTCAATCTCCGAAGCGTCGATGTCGAGATGGATTATCTTTGCCTGTTTGGCATAAGTAGCCACATTGCTCGTCACCCTGTCGCTGAATCTCATTCCTATGGCAATCAGCAAGTCGCATTCCTGTTCCTTTATGTTCGGTGCATAGTTGCCGTGCATGCCGAGCATTCCCATATTCAGCGGATGGTCGGATGGCAGGGCAGATAATCCCATGAGAGTCCTTGCTGCCGGTATGTCGGCCTTCTCCAGGAACTCCTTCAGTTCCTCCTGGGCATTTCCAATCTCCACACCATGACCGACGAGGGCAATCGGCTTCTTCGATTTGTTGATGAGCTCCGCCGCAAGCCTCGTCTTCTCTTCGTCCGGCTGCGGATAGGCATTATAGCTTCTGATGAAGTCGATGTGTTGAGGCTCATATTCAGTAAGAGCCTGCTGTATGTTCTTCGGGAAGTCGATGACCACAGGTCCCGGTCTTCCTGATTTAGCTATATAGAATGCCCGGCTGATAGCCCAGGCTATATCCTCCGGTCTTCTTATCTGGTAGCTCCATTTGCATATCGGCTGTGCGAGACAGGCGAGGTCTACCTCCTGAAAGGCGTCTGTGCCCAGAGCGCTGATGCCCACCTGTCCGGCAATGACCACAATAGGAGTGGAGTCTGTGAGCGCATCGGCAACACCCGTCACGGTGTTGGTGGCTCCAGGACCGCTTGTCACGATACATACTCCAACCTTTCCGCTCACCCTTGAATATCCTTCTGCAGCATGTGCCGCCGCCTGTTCATGGCGCACAAGGATATGGTTGAACACCTTGTTGTCGCCGCGGGTATAGTGGTATAACGCATCGAACACCGGCATTATCGCTCCTCCGGGATAACCGAAGATGGTATCCACCCCTTCGTTTGCCAATGATCGCATCAGCGCCTCCGCACCGGTTATCTTCTCTCTTGCCATTCTTCTCTTACAATTTGTTGATTTGTGTTTCGTGCTTCAATTCCAATCCGCTTTACGGGTTGGGGCTCACTGTGGCGTCAGCCTATTCTATTATTCTGACGCCACCCTTGTCGGCAGAGCTTACACTCTGTGCGTATGCCCTGAGAGCCTTGCTCACCGTGCGCTGGCGGGTCATCGGGCGTTGTTCCCTTGCCGCCAGTTCTTCGTCGGTCAGCTTCACGTTTATCGTTCTGTCAGGTATGTCAATCTCTATGATGTCGCCATCTGTTATCTTTCCGATGTTTCCACCGGCTGCCGCTTCCGGCGATATATGTCCGATGCTGAGTCCCGATGTGCCTCCGCTGAATCGTCCGTCTGTTATCAGCGCACATTCCTTACCCATGTGCATGCTCTTGATATACGAAGTGGGGTAGAGCATCTCCTGCATTCCCGGACCGCCCTTCGGTCCTTCGTGGGTTATCACCACGCAGTCGCCTTTCTTCACCTTTCCGCCAAGGATTCCCTCGCAGGCATCCTCCTGGGAATCGAATACCTTTGCCGGTCCTTCGAAGTGCCACAATGCAGGGTCCACTCCGGCAGTTTTCACCACGCATCCGTCCTGTGCGATGTTTCCGAACAGCACGGCAAGTCCACCGTCTTTCGTATAAGCGTGGCCGAGGTCGCGTATGCAGCCCTCGCTGCGGTCGGTGTCGAGCGTCTCCCACTTTTCGTCTTGTGATCCCATCTTGGTAGAGAACTTTCTTCCGGGAGCGCTGCGGTATATCCTGTCAGCCTCTTCGTCGACTGCAGATTTCGTGATATCGTATTTTTCGAGCTGTTCGCCGAGAGTCTTTCCGTCAGCACGTTTCACGCCTTTGTGTATCAAACCGCCCTTTGCCAGTTCGTTCAGAATTCCAAAGATTCCACCGGCACGGTTGCATTCCTGAATGCTGTATTTCTGTGTGTTCGGCGAGAGCTTGCACAGACAAGGCACCTTACGGCTCAACCTGTCGATATCGCTCATCGTGAACTCCACGCCGCCCTCCTGTGCCACGGCGAGCAGATGTAGCACGGTGTTTGTGCTTCCTCCCATCGCTATATCGAGAGTCATGGCGTTGAGAAAAGCTTCCCTTGTGGCAATGTTTCTCGGGAGCACGCTGTCGTCGCCGTCCTCATAATATTTCATGGCGTTTTCCACTATCAGGTGTGCGGCGTCTTTGAAAAGCTGTATTCTGTTTTTGTGGGTGGCGAGAATCGTTCCGTTACCCGGCAGACTCATGCCGATTGCCTCTGTAAGCGAGTTCATGGAGTTTGCCGTGAACATACCTGAACAGCTACCGCAGCCAGGACAGGCACAACTTTCAATCTCCTTCAGTTCTTCGTCGCTTACGCTCTTGTCGGCACCGTTCACCATGGCGGTGATGAGGTCGGCGTTTGCGCCTTTCCAGCGTCCCGCTTCCATCGGTCCGCCACTGCAGAAAACGGTAGGTATGTTAAGTCTCATTGCCGCCATAAGCATTCCCGGCGTCACTTTGTCGCAGTTTGATATGCATATCATGGCGTCAGCCTTGTGGGCGTTAACCATGTATTCCACGGAGTCGGCAATGATATCTCGTGAAGGCAGGGAATACAGCATTCCGTCGTGTCCCATCGCTATTCCGTCGTCTATGGCGATAGTGTTGAACTCGGCGGCATAGCATCCCATTTTCTCTATTTCTTCTTTTACGATTTGTCCGATGTCGTGCAGATGAGTATGTCCGGGCACGAATTGAGTGAAAGAGTTGACGATGGCAATGATTGGCTTGCCGAACTGTTCGTGTTTCATTCCTGCCGCCACCCA
>ULWP01064853.1_pt1 | contig 29433 bp, 21 predicted proteins | sample 1960461 | NCBI WGS metagenome assembly ULWP01 (sample SAMEA4835815, study PRJEB28245) | human gut metagenome | biome: gut microbiome; material: fecal sample | place: Denmark | collected 2008
AAAAAAATTGTTTCTCTTCTGACTCCAGTAGTGGCGTATGCTGAGCATCATAGACAATGATATCACACTGATGGTTTACCTTATTTGATGTGTTAATGATAAAACCCGTACCAATATCCAACCTTGCGGGTGTAACGAATTTGAGGAATTGTTTGCATATATTTTCTCTATATCTCCCGAATTCTCCCGGATGTATCAGTTTTCCATCATCATTAAAAAAAACGCCTTCTGCTGTTTCAGCAAACGCAGACTTGAAAATTTCAATTTTTTCTATCAACAATTTTTCAAAAACATTAATTGACATGCACCTCACCCACTTTCTAATCTTGTGTTTAACAAATAATCCTATTACTCATCAATCTGTTGATCAATTTTATAACAATATTCTTTACCTTATTGAATCACCTATTGTATGACTGCACAGTTCCGCTTACCGATATCTAATGATGCCTGTCCCCTTTGACTTTTCATGATTAAGATTAGCAAACTGGATCTTGGCGTTTGTCATGGCGTTGAGTTCTTTTTCTTCTGCCTCTCCAAATTCCGGTCCTAAGACTATGGTCTCAATCATATCCTCCGTAATCGGTAAATCTATATATCTGTTGTTACCTTCGCCCTTTTCTACTTCATCTTGGTTTCCCGAAGAACTGTCTCTGCATAATATTGCTCTGACTTCTTTTTCTTCTTGCCAAAATTCATGTTTCATCGCTGGTGCTAATGTTTCTATTCTCTCTATCAAATATGACTTTGCCTCTATAAGATACTTTTTTGTGCTTATAGAAGCATTACCTCCCGTAATCGATGTTGTGAGGATTTGTGTCTGATCAGAGTCCCTTCTTATTTCTTCGAGTAGATTATCGAAATCCCAAAAGGAAACTCCCAGCAATTGTAGCTGACCTGTTTGGCCATATATGATTGGCGTGACATAGGCTTTTGCAAATTCCGGCTTGTCATCATACTGTTGAATCAACGCTCTGATTTTTTCAGCATTGAATCCTATAATAACACCATTATATTTAGGTGCACACTTTTCCTCCGCGTTTTCATTCTTAGGTCTGTTCATCGTGTATGCATCCCATAGCAATCTTGAATCCTTTATTTCCGTAAAACAGGCTACATAAGCCGCTATCTTGGGGTGATATGATTCGGATTTGAAATAGCTTGCACAGAATTCATTCAGTGCTGCAAGATCCTCCGGTGCTTCACATAAATCGGATAGGTTGCTTTCATTTAGCAGATCAACAAAATACCGAGTATCCAAAATATCATTGGATTGCGTGCTGCACTTAAACCTTAAAGTTCCATTTGCTAAGATGCATTTAAACTTCTCGAAGTCGGTATAGTGATACCAAGTTTCTATTTTTTCTTTCTCCATGTTTTTACCTCACACATTTTCTATAAAGGAAAGGAGGCTGCTCGCCTCCGCATAGATTGCTGTATGCATCTTTCTCAAGATACTGAAGCTAACATAGTAAACTCGAACAGTTTGTCCATGCTGCATCACTCCTTCCCCAAATCAGATGATTTGTAGGGCACTTTGTGCCTTGCTTGTATTATACTCTATTCCGAAAAATTTTCCAATATATTTTGGCACCTATTATCTTTCACCCTTTCCGTATCGGCATGCGTTTGAGGGTGTCTTGCATCTTCTCGCGCATCTGCAGGCCGCCGGTGAAGGTGATCAGGATTTCTTCGGTGGATAGGACTTCGACGCGTTTGAGCAGTTTGCGCAGCAGTTTGTCGTCGAATTTCATCGGGTGATTTTTCAGCATGTCTGTAATCTGCAGGGCTTCCTGCACTTTTTCTTCTTTGCCCTCTCTTGCCCCGTTTTGCTCGATTGCCGTTTGGAGTCTATGCTCCAGTTCGTTTTTTTCTGTGAGCAGTTCCATAATAGCCTTATCATCATAGTCCTCGATATTGTCTGCAGTGACGCTGCTGATATTCGCGTCGATTTCGGTATCGATCAAGGCGATGCGCTGCTGCAGGGCTTCGATATCTCCGATGCCGTCATCCCCGCCGAGAATGCCCGCGCGGATTTGTTCTTTGATGATACGAAGGACATCGGTATCCTGTTTTGCAAGCCGCATGACTGCCTGCATAATGGCATCATGCAGGTGTTGTTCTTCGATGGTCGGCGAGCTGCACCGCTCTGGGCCTCCCTGCACACGGTTGATGCAGCGCCAGACCACTTTGCGCTTACCGCTGCGATACCAGTTAACTCGTTTATAGCGTGCGCCACAGTCTCCGCAGATCAGAATCTCGCTCAATAGATACTGGCTGCGGTACTTACCGACGCCGGTTGCGGATGAAAAATCGCCTTTCGGCGCAAGGCTTGTCCTGCGAGCCATTTCTTCCTGCACTTTGAGGAAAATCTCGCGCGGGATAATCGCCGGGTGGTGATCCTCGATGTAATACTGAACGCGCTCTCCATTGTTGCGCACGACTTTCTTTGTTAGACAATCTGCGCAGAAAGTCTTGTTCGTTAAGTAGTCTCCGGCATATTTTTCATTGGTGAGGATACCGATGATCGTATTCTTATGCCATCTCTCTTTTCCGTCCGGAGAAGGGATTCCATCATCTGCAAGGCTCTTGATGATATCAAGGACAGTATCGCCGTCTAAGTATGCATCATAGCTTCTTCGCACGACCGCCGCTTGATGCGGAATGATTTCGACGGTTCCGTCCGGATTCCTGCGGTAGCCATATAGTTTCGCAGGGAAGGCGACCTTGCCTTGCGCCGCTGCTTTGTCCTTGCCCCAGCGGATGTTTGCGCTGAGGTTTTCGGACTCGGCCTGCGCTTGGCTGCCGAAAATCGAGATCAAAAATTCGCTGCCTGCTTTCATGCTGTGAATGCCCTGTTCCTCGAAATATACATCAACACCAATCTCTTTCAAGATGCGTATGTATTTGATGCAGTCTAAAGTGTTACGTGCGAATCTGGATACGGATTTGGTGAGGATCATATCGATCCGTCCGCGCTTGCAGCAGCGGATCATGCGGTTAAATTCGTCGCGATTTTTAACTGCGGTGCCGCTGATGCCCTTGTCCGCAAAGATGCCGACAAACTCCCAATTCGGTGTGTTTTTGATCTTTTCTGTGTAATGTGAAGTCTGTACGGCGTAGCTATTGAGCTGCTCTTCCATCTCGGTGGATACCCTGCAGTAGGCCGCCACACGTAAAGGACGGTCTAAGGCATCTTCTGGTTTTGCAAGCGGTTTTGTCGCCGGAATAACTCTGACATTTTTATTTAGACTCTGGCTGGCTGTCTGCATGCTCTGCATCCTCACCACCTCCGATTCGCTGCTCATTCTTTAGTACGATGTCGACTTTGCCGCCGGCCTGCATACGGACTTCCTTGACGGCATGTGCGTAAAGTTCCCATGAAAAAACTGAGAGTGGTTCTTGTCTCTTAAACTCATCTCTCAGTCGCTGCGTTAGGTATTCATTTGTGTCCAGTCTGCTGTAGGCTTCTGCAATCTGTGCCGTCAGCTTCCGGTATTGATCCTCGGTGTCTGCTCCAATGACCCGTGCTCTTGCTCTCGCTGGCTGTTTCTGCTTTTCGGCATGTGCCTTTTTCTCATACCGAATCTTTTGTGGGTCTTGAATCAGCATGTTTAATTGCATGCGCAGATCCTCTATCAGCTCTGCATCCGGTTTGGCTGCGATGAGATGGCAGCTGTCACTTTGGCAGACCCATTTTTCATATCGCTTACCGCTGTAGCTGGTTCTGCGCTTCATGATCGCGCCGCACCGGTCGCAGTGTACATTGTGAATTTGATAAATAGCGTCCTTTCGATCGACTGTTCCCTGCTGATTGGCTTCCTTTAGTTTCTTCTGTACCGCTTCAAATGTCTTTCGATCAATGATTGACGGATATTCTTCTGTTCCAAGATATCTCTTATCACTGAGAAGCCGTCTGACCCTGCTTTTATTCCAGCCTGTTTTCCCGTCCTGATATTCGATTCTGAGAAGTTCCAATAACCGGACGCTCGCTGCAAGGCTACCTCCTTGTATATAGTCTCGGTACATATTTCGAAGCACATCTGCCTCTCTTTCATGGAGGACCTTTTTCCCGTTTTCATATTTCCACCCAAAAGGGATATTTCTAATTTTCATGCTGCACCTCTCTATCCTGCTACATGCTCGGTAAGCGGGATCTCGCCAAGAATTTCAAAGGTAATCTTCTCTTTACTTATCACACGCATTTTGTCGACCAGTTCGAGGAAAATCTCCGAATTGAATATCCAGCTGTCGTCGCTGTCCTTTAGGAGAACACTCAGGTCTCTAAGCTCGCCCAGATGCTGACTTTCCTCTGCGCAGTACAGCAGTCCGCTTCGCTTTCTTCGGAGTGCGAGGATGCGCCGGTTGATTTCATTGACACGCTGATGATAGTCTTCTGCGCCCATCGCCTGCTGCTGATACAGTTTCACAAGCAGATGATTTTTTGCAGTAAGGTCTGCGACCTCCTTGTCGATGCGCTGAATTTCTTCGGTATTTGCGTGGCGCATACGGTAAAGTTCTTCGGTCCTTTGAATCAATGGCTCAACGAGGCTTTCTCTGTTATCCCGCAGTTTGTGCAGCAGCAGTGTAAAGGTATCTTCCAGCCGCTCTTCGGGAAAACGGATGGAACGGCACTTTGTTTTGCCCGCGGCCCTTGCCGCACACAGCCAGTAGGGCTTTCCGTTTGTGGTCTGTCTGCGAAAGGTCTTGCCGCAGTCCGGGCAGTATAGGATGCCGGAGAAAGGATAACGGTTTCGCTGTGCATAGCTGCTTCCGCGTCTTTTCTCCAGCAATATCTGCACTGCCTCGAAAACCTCTCTGGTAACGATCGCAGGATTTGCGTTTTCCACATAGTACTTCGGCATTTCGCCGTTGTTTTTCTTCCGTTTGAACGGCAGGGTCTGTGTCGTATATCTTTCCTGCAGGATAGCATCGCCCATGTAGCGCGGATTCCTAAGAATTTGGTCTACGCTTGTATATGACCATATCCTGCCACCGCTTGGTGTTGAGATGTTCTTTGCGGTCAAGAGATTCGCAATGCTTTGCCTGCCGATCCCGCGTAGCGCGAGGCGGAACATCCACCGCACCACTTTTGCCTCCGGCTCGAAGATTTCAAGCAGACCGTCGATCATTCGAAAGCCGTATGCGGCTTTGCAGCAGTTAAACTCTCCGCGTTCCATCCGCTTACGGTAGCTCCAGCGCATATTTTCCGAGATGGAGATCGACTCCTGCTGCGCGACCACGCCGGGCATGGTTAAAAGCATTTCGGCAATTAGCTTTGCCGTGTCGATGCCCTGTTCCTCAAAATACACGCTCACGCCGATTTCTTTCAGCATGCGCACGCTTAAAAGCAGTTCTTCGGTGTTTCGTGCAAAGCGGCTGACGCTTTTGGTGATGATGCGGTCGATGCGGCCGCCTTTGCAGTCGGCAAGCAGGCGGTTCATTTCATCGCGTCTTTCCATGGAGGTTCCGGTAATGCCCTCGTCTGCGTAAATGTCGACCAGCGTATACTCTGGGTGACCCTGCACATAGGTGCTGTAGTAACGGATCTGATTGGTGAATGAGTGCAGCTGATCCTCGGAGTCCGAAGAGACTCTGCAGTATATGGCAAGCCGGATTTTTTGCGTGCCCGCTGCCTCGATTGGTTTGATCTCTGTAACGTTCATTTTGCACTTCCTTTCTGTGATGTCCGCAAAATTCTTTTGCGGCAACAACAACACTACCATAGAAGTTCAAATACATCCAGCGTTATTTGCAATGATTATATTTTTATACAATTCTCATCTGAAGCCTTGTAAAATACAGCGTTTGCGGCTTTGATCCGCACAAATTCTTCTTCGGTAATCACGCCGATTTCCAAAAGCATACTCAAAAGGTTCACGCAGTAAAGGTGCGCGGCAAGGCGCATGGCCTGCTCAGTTTCTTCCTTCTTTTCGTTTTTCATAACACTTTCTCCAATTCTCCAAATAAAAAATCCCCTAAGATTTTTGTTAGAGGATTTTATTGTTTTCTTTTTTATTTGTATGACTATGCCGTCAATCGTTCACCTTGATCGTTCACCCGATCATTCACCTTTTCGTTCACCTCTTATCAGATTTTATTTCCCAATAGCCTTTACGAGCTGAGCCAATTCGCTCAATCTTCCCTTTCTCTTTGAGTTTTTTTATCTTTTGTGCAACTGTTTTCCTGCTGATTTCAAGCTTTTCAGCGATTCGCGATAGTGTATATCCGGGATCTTCTTCAAGGAGATAGAGAATATCTTTCTCCATATCATTCACCTTTTCATTCACCCAATCGTTCACCTTTTCGTTCACCCGATCGTTCACCCTGTCCGCAGGTGCATGCACGAAGCGATCTTGCGGTGCTGTAAATTTTATCATAATATCATCTGGATGAATCACATATTCCGGTTGCGGTAATCCGTCTGCCTTACATGTCGCACAGATTTTTTCAATTCCGCGTCCCCAGCTTTCAATAAAACCGGTCAAATAAAAAACATGTGCAAGATTTGGATTATATGGTTTTGATGCGTGTTTACTCAGTAAGTTTTCCATTGTCCAGTTTTCCGGCAGAGATCCACAATTCGCAATGTACAGCTTATCTTCATATACGCTAATTTGAATCGGAATGCCTGACTGATATTGCTTATGGCATAATGCATTTAATAATGCCTCTCGCAAAGCTTCTTCAGGCACAAAATATCGTTCAATTCGCTGCATTCCTTCATAAGTGATTTTCGCTTTCATGTATTTTAAATACAATAGTTCCACGGTCTTATCAACCTGTTCTAACAGCGAACCGTGAATTTCATCTTGGTACAGTAAATCCGCATCAGATTCAAAATATCCTATTTTCACGAAAGCTCCAAGCTGCCACTTCTCCGGATCTTTACTGAACAAAAGCATCGCTGCATTGGTTAGATACTCCCCATTAGTCAAGTGTAACTTTTCCATAAGCACTTGCTTTGGTTCTTCCAAGACTTTCGCATCAATACGCCCATTGCTCGCTGCAAGGCTTTTAAATCTATCTACAAGGCAATCTTCCACATCTGCAATCGAAAATGCAGGAAGCGGAAGGCTGTCCCATGTAACTCCGCGCTTGCGCATCAAAAAAGCTTCCAGTGCAGGTCCTGTTAAAACCTGACGCGTGCTGCCACTACGATAATAATAAACACCTTTGCAAGACACTCCAATCGGATAGGTTGGCACATCGATTTCAATGTATGCTTTTTTATCTTTTTTCAAAAGATTGACATCTACTATGATTCCCATAGATTCTCGAATTTTGTTCGGAATATCTTCAAGCAGTTTATGTGCATCATCGACACCTTTCACTTCTCCTTTGTCATCAATTCCGATATATAATTTACCGCCCTGTGCATTTGCAAATCCGCAAATCCACTTTAGATATTCATCACGCCAACTTTCTTTATACTCAATTACTTGGTTTTCCGGCATACACACCTCCTGCTTTTTTGCGATCCATGTACAAAATCATTATATCCTATTTTTTGTAAAATAAAAAGTCTTTTCATGTCTTGCCATATCCTTTTACAGAATTTTTTTTGATATGATTCCCGTTATATGTACTTCTTGCTGTATTTCTTCCGCACAGCTGCCGGTGGTATCAGTCCGATGCTGAGTTTCAGCGCGCGGTCGATGTCACGCATTTCCGTTTCGCTCGCGCTGCCAAGATAGCTTTTAAGCCTGCACTTATCGATGGTGCGGATTTGTTCCAGCAGCAGTGTGGAATCGGTACGAAGCATACAGGCAGATATGGGTGTATGCACCGGAAGTTTCTTTTTCGTTTGCTTCGCCGTTACAGCTGCCACAATGGTCGTCGGACTATAGAGATTGCCGATGTCATTTTGCAGTACTAAAACAGGACGGATGCCGCCCTGCTCACAGCCAATCGCCGGATCAAGATCCGCAAGATATACATCGCCTCGTCTGACGGTTCGAACAGCTTGATTCATCACTTTCACCCCTTTTGTTACTATGATTTTCTTCGCCATATATAAGTATAAGTTCATTCTTTGTATCAGCCGCCCCGAAAACGCCTCGGCTGCAAAGTGCAAAGCATCCTCAAGGCGGCTCTTTCATTCTAAAGTATCTATTTTAATTTTCGGCTGTATTTTCACGCAATCCCCCAATCCGCAGGGCACTTAGCAAGCGAGGCGCGGCTGCCTCTCATAGGAATTTCACCTCCCGAGGGTTCTCCACGGGCTGCCCCCATTGCGTGATCCTGCGTCTACAGGGCTGTGGCTGGACAGAAGTATCATGATCATCCGCTGCTTGTCATCGCCATACCGATGGCTGCCAGACCATCGGCAGGATTTTGCTCTTCCCGGTTTCTTTCTTTGGAAAATTCATGCGGAAAATCCTTACGGCTTGCGTCGGGTTAGGACGCAGCAGCGGCAAAGTACTTGCTAAAGGTCTATGCAGTTTTCAAAGTGCAATGAGAGGTCTTTTTTATCCCCTCATTACTGAAAGCCAAAAAAACTGCACCTTTATGCACAAAATTTTTAATTTTTTTCAAAATTTTTTTCTGCAGCAGGATCTCCTTCCAGTTCCTTTCGCAGTTTACTAAGAATTTTCTGCAGAGACCTGCTGATCGAAGACTGATTTGCTCCGTACCGCCGCGCGAGTTCCTCCTGCGTCGCATGAAAGAAGAAATGCGCGAGAATGAGATCGCGTTCATCGTTTGTCAGTCGGTCGATGGCGCAGCGCAGTCTCTGGATTATGTCCTTTTCTTCTGCAATAGCATCCGGTAACTTTTCATTTTCTGCAGGTAGGATGCTGCCCTCAAGACCTGCTTCAATGCAGTCCTCAAAAGAGAGAATCTGCACCTTTTGTTCCATTTCCATTAGGTAGCGCATCCTGCGGCAGATGCGGTAGTGCTCCCGGTATGCAGGCTCGTCAACTTCCAAAAGCATTCCCTGAACCAGAATGTATCTGCGATTTTTCGCATCAAAGCCCTCGGTTTCTTCTTTCTTTTCGCAAAATTCCTCATAGCTGAGCTCAATGTACTTTCCGCAGTCCAGCAGAAACACCCTTTTCGGTATGTAATTCATAGCGTTCTCCTTTCCGTTCCAAAACAACAAAGCTGCTTTAGAATGAAAGGAGGCGCGCGGGCGCATCGATTAAAATAGCCAATCAAAACGTTCGAATTCCATTTACTGCTTCCGACAATTGGTCTGAGAATTTTCTCTATTGTAAATGCAGGGGTTTATCACCCACTACTGTTTGCGCTTACAAACAGCTGTATTTTCTGCGTTATTGTCTGTCTCATAGGTTCCTTCCTTTTTGCATCTGCACACTTTCCTTTGCGGATGCACTTTCTATGTTTTTTTCCAAAAACGAGGAAACTGCAAAGCGTACACCCACTCTGCAGTTTCGATTTACATCAATTTATTCCTGAATTCCTTGATGTCCTGTTATGTAATTTGCCTATCTGCTCCACGCTCTGCTTGCGTACTTGCACTGCTTGAGTGCGGTTTTTGCGGCAAGCTTGCCGTTTTCGTCGTAAACTCTGACCTGAACCTTATAGAAGTATTTCGTTCCCTTCTTACCGCTTGTGTTGGTGTAAGAAGCGGTCTTTTTCGTGACGGCTGCCTTGTAGCCTGCCGCCTTCTTCGTTGAGCGATAGAAGCGGTATTTTACGGTATAGCCCGCGTCTTTGAGTTCCTGCACGATTGCCTTGTCCTGCTTGTCGAGTCTGACGGTGACTTTGACGTTCTTCTTCGCGGTCTTTGCAGAGCGTGCGATTGGTGTCAGCTTCGCGGTCAGCGCCTTGGCGTCGACTGTCGGTTCTTCCGCCACATCCAGTCCCAGTTCGTCCGCGTCGACGAGTGCAAAGGTCGAAAAATGCGGTGTCGTAAATTCGTAGTATTTCTTACCGCCGATGGTCAGGACTTTGCCTGCCAGCTGCTCGATCTTGCCATCATCTGCGATGTGAATCGCTGCAACCTTCTTGTCAAGCAGCTTGGAAACGATTTCCGCAACCACTTTGACCTTGCCCTTGTTGAAGTCAGAGATGACCTTGTCGCCGGATTTGATCGTCAGCTTGAGCAGATGACCGTTTGCGCCTGCTGCCTTCTTCTGTGCCTCGGTCGGCTTCGATACCTTGCTCACTTCGAGTGTGATGGTCGCGCCCTTTGCCTCAGCAAGTACAGTCTTGATCGTCTCCTGATCGAGCGTCACCTTACCGTTTTCGGTGTTCACCGTCAAATCGGCGTCGGTCTTGTCCGCAACATTCTTCACGAATGTTACATCAAGTGAAAGCTGTACGCTGTCTGCGCCCTTGCTGTCTGCCTTGCTGACTTCGAGGATAATCTCTGCGGATTTCTTATCAACAGCCTGCTTGAGGATCTCGCTTTGATTCTCAGCCTTGATGGTCGCTGTCGCGGTAGTGCCGCTGACCTTGACCTCGGTCGGAGCCATCGTAGTCGCAGAACCGGCAGCACCGGAAGTGGTGACATTCTTGACTTCATCTGCACCCGGCGCACCCCACTTGTCAGAGCCTTCTTCCTTGGTGTAGTCATCGGTGTAGTGCCAAATGATATCATCATTATCACTTAAGTAATAGTATTGCGCACTCATTTCCGGATGTTTTCCATTAACGGTATACATCCATCCTGTCAATCTTCCATTGGTAAACTCCCCTATGTAGGTACCTTCCTTTTTCATTCCTTGCACATAATATCCATATTTAGATGCAGGATCCGCTTTAATTTCAATGTTATTATCCCTTGCAACCTTTTCTAACGCATCTCTCACCGTTTTATTTTGGTCAAGCCTTACAGAGGTTCTCGTTACCCAAGGTCTCAGATTTCCTCCCCTAAGGGTATGTACCACACCATCCGCATCACTATCGTGAATGTAGTCTCCATATATTGTGATAAATGCTTCCAGTGGTCTTGGCGATTGAGAGAGAACAGTTACTTCAAAGCTCGCCTCTGCGATTCCTTTTTTTATTTTGACGGTCTTTACACCAATCTTGCTACTTTCAAAACCCTCAATCGTAACATCAGCCAACGTTAAGTCAACTTGATTGCCATTGCTGTAGATGCCTTTAATAAGTGCATCCGCAATATTTAATTGTTCACCTACATAGTATGTTGTTTTCTTTATATTGTCGATGGTTAATTTGTATAAAACAGCTTCTCTACTTTGCTCCGGCTGTGTCTTACCTTGTATCCATTTGTGTGTACTATTTTCGCCAGTGTTAAGTAGTGTAACAACACTGGCATCTAGCAAAGATTTACTGTTTACTTCCTTTGCCAATTCAGATGCATCTGTGCCAACCGGATCGTCATTGCGATTTAGATTTGGTTTCGTTAACCCATATACATTATATCCATCTACCCCCTCTGATGTATTAATATACTTGATGGAGCTATCTGTTTTGTTTGGCTTTGGATAATTAGTATCTACTAATGAAGTCCCCCCTATTCCGTTACTGGTTCCACAATTGTCAATATAATAGTTGTTTGTTATCACATTACATTTGTTTAAGGAATTCATATATCCGATTATTCCCCCAACATAACTCCCGTCTGTCGCATTTACATGTCCGGTGAATAAGTTGTTTTGAATATAACCAATTCCGTTTTCCCAACATTGAACGACGCCCGGCTCAGCTCCCAAAATTCCACCAACATAATTGCCACCAGTCACAGTACCGGTAACGAGACAGTCCTGTATGGTCGAACACGGCGTATTCGGAGCACTTGCAATACCCCAAAAAGTACCTCCATAGCCGCCGCCTGCAATGCCGCCTGCATATTTTCCAGTTGCAATAACTTCACCGTTAAACTCGCAGTTTATCATGTGGTATTCTGGTGGCTCACTGGTATTGCCCTTCATCGTCTGCCCTTTGTTCCCAACAATTCCTCCAACAAAGTCCCTGCCTTTTACTGTTGCGCTGCTTTTACAGTTAATGATTTTTCCGTTGAAATCTCCTCCAAATGAGCCAATGTTGCTTTCAGTACCCGTATAACCAATTATGACATCTTTTTCAACGGTGCAATTGGTTATCAAAATCACGTCCGCACCTGACGCATATCCCCCAATAAATCCGGATTTCAATGTCTTCGTGCCGCTAAGCAATGTCACATTGTCAATATTAATGCCTGATCCTATTCTATAATTGTTGACCACTCCGAACCCATCAATCTGTTCTCCATATATTTTCAGATTTTTTAATTCTGCTTTTGCTACGTATCCAAAGAGTGGTTTTTCTCCTGCTGGGATTGTGAGTGTATGCATGTCACCATCAAATATCCCACAGAAATTATGATAATTCCCATCCGCAGATTCTGAACCAATCGGAGTCCAATTCTGCGGCAATGTGATGTCTTCCGTCATCTTGAAATAACTACCTGCGTATGCAAGTCCGTTGCCAACTGCCCTAGACAAGCGAATCAAATCTTCCTGCGTAGAAATAAGATAAGGATCGTCCTGTGTTCCTCTTTCCTCAAAAGCATTGGACACAGAGATAGCACAAGTTGTTTCCGCTCCACGATATCTCAAAGTCACAGAATCGGTACCAGTTGTTAGACCTCCCTCCGGATAAATTGAATAATCTGTTATTTCTTTTTCCGTTCCATCAGCAAATTTTGCCTTTACTACCATGCCCGATGCATCAAAGGCATCTCCTGTGACATATGCTGTCGAAGTTGGCTGGCTGGTGATTTTTAACTCCTCAACTTTCTGATATAAATTCAGTGTATAAGTAGTAGGCTGCATCTGTGAATTAGCTGTATTTCCTGTTACATTTAAATTAACTGTGGAACTTTTATCTTCGCTCCAGCTTAATGTTATTTCCTTGGTCTTTTTATCTTCCAGTGGTTCGTTATCAATGTTGCATTGCGTTTCCAGACTTCTCATCAACCGTGGTGTAATTTTAACTTTTCCATCTGACGGAATACCAAACACATCATATGCATATACGGTTGAAAACGCAGGCTCTGGATTCAATCTAAGCTCATTATTATTGCTATCAGCTACTTTTAACCCGTCTGCACCAAAATACAATGTTGCTTTGTGTTCAAATTTGATTTTATATTCATCGATTTTCGCACCTTGTGTAACGACGAGTGACGCATCTTTTGTAGATTTAAAATCCATTCCCATAAAGGACACCAAACTTGTATATTTTTCGGAATTTATAGGAATATTTATTTCGGTTCTACTTTCATCAGTTGACTTTTTATAATAAGCCAGTTTGACTGTTATGTCTTTTACTGCAGGATCCGCAGACTCAACTCTCATTTGCTCGAAACTTTTATTGTTCGGTATTGTCACAGTAAATCCAGTCTCCTCGTTGTAGCTTGCCTCTGTTGCATGCATGAAGAACAGCTTCATAGGAAAACTCTCGTTTGTGACAATTCCTGTTTCGCAGTCAACAGTTGCAAACGCTGTTTCATTTGATATATATGGTATACAGATGACAAGAGAAAGTAAAAGCAAAAAAGATATTAGCTTCTTTTTCATTTTATCTACTCCTTTCGTGAAAATGGGGAGGGGAGGGACAAATCAGCCCTCCCCCCTGTCATGTCATTTTACAATACTGATTTAATCAAATCGATGTATCCCCCGTTCATTGGACTAACAAGGTAGAATGGGGAAGTCCATGTTTTCCCGGAATAGACGCTTTCGCAGGCAGTCATATCTGCATTGATTTGTGCAAGCATATCAGTTTGGTCTGTGGTTGGATTTGGAATAGCTGCAAGAGAATCATACAAATCCAAGAAATCACAATCCAAATTAGGATATGGAGGCGCTGATGGGAACGAAGATGTATTTACATCGTATGAACCAGTTACCGTATATCTAAAATTAACATTGCAATTGTTTGTAACCGTTGTATACAGATCCATTGCTACACTTGGGTAATATCCATTCACACTATAAACCCATCCGCTACAAAGTGCTCCAGACGCAAACAGTAAGTAATCATCTGCCGAAGATTCACTTGAAAAAAGTGAATTTTTTTGTGCTCCTGTGCTATCCGTATATGTGAACTGGTAGTCGTATTTATTGGTCGATGTATTCCAAACTTTATCTCCGACAAAGTTTTTTTCACCCACACCTGCAATATCTGTTACAAAGGTTCCGCCATAGCTTGAAGCCTCAGAAATAACTTCAAAGCCAAGCTTCGTTTTTGCTGCATTTAGAACTGTCAATACATTAGACCCGCTCGGCACAGATACGGTTGTCGTAACGACCGGAGTCGTTCCTAACGCAGTTCCGTCCGTCTTTGACATAAAAACGGCTGAGCGAGATAGCGTTCTAGTGTCAATAGTTACATTAACTGAAATGTCCGTGTTTGTACTTGCGAACGCTGTCGCTGTCATGGCGAATACCATCACCAGTGCGAGGACTATCGCAAGTCCCTTCTTCATTTGTCTTTTCATTTTGTTTTCCTCCTATGAAAAAACTTCTGCATTTTTCAACAATTGTGGCAGTCCAACCGTTTCACAATGCTTTCTTCTATTGAATTGTTTTTTCCGGCAACTGCCTGCCGTATCTGCAAGCAGAGAATGACTTCTTTTTTAAGCTTGTTCCAAAAAGCTGCCTTTCCTCTGCTGTACATTCATTCTATTCCGCTGCTTCCGCAAGCCTTGCGGCTTCTGCCGCCTGCTGCTCGCGAAGCTGCCGGCGGTATTCCTTATGACGCTCGCGTTTTTCACGCCGCCGTTTCTTGCCTTCTAAATAATATTCTGAGACCGGTCTGGTCCCTGCTTTTTCGAGCATTCTCGTCCATGGTCCGAACCGTTTTTTAAGCTCCCGGTCATACAGCACGTCTTTTCGCATAGGCTCTCTGCCGTATTCCATGGTGAAATCCCGCACCAGCTGCAGCAATTCCTCATCGCTCATTTTGGTGTAGGGCTCGCACAGCGCGTTGAGCTTCCGCGCCTTTTCCGAATCGCTCAGGTTCGGATCCTCCTCGATGCTCTGTTTCAGTTCTCGCTGATTCATGTTCCATCTCCTTTTGATAGGCAAAATGCTTTTGCAAGTTCTATCTATGCTCTATTTCTGTTTCCTTTTGCGGGCGGCGCTTCCCTTTTGCCTCCGCCCGCTGTAAGGATATATAAGGATGTCTGTTTTATCTCAGGCTCAAACTGCCGCAAAAATGGCAAAAGCGATGATTCCGCCAATCATCGCTTCTGTGACAAATCTTCACTGTGCAAACCCTTTGATAACTTTTTAACATCGCAGCTTCCTGCTGTGATGCTCGCGCTTCTCCGGTTTTGCTTTTTGTAGGTCTTCTGACTGATCCATTCATGCGCGTGAAGCCTTGCAGTCTCTGAGACCGCGTCCTCTTTTTCGCGCAAACGCATTGCTTCAGCCTTCTCTCCGGACCATGACAGCCCTTCCAATGACCGGTTTTCACCGCGCGCGGATTACTCCGTACGGAAAACAATGCTTTAGAAATACAGCTACTTTGGGAAGTCTGCCGCCGGGTCCTGCGCGGATCTCGCGCTGTCCGGATTCGCTGCCTGCGAATCCAATGGGCTGACTTCTTTCCGTGTCCGGGATTCTCACCCGATTCCCTTGTTCAGCTGGAACAAGAATGCGTGTCCGTTCAGCACTGCCGGCGCTGCTTGCGCCGCATCTGCGTCCGTTCGGGTCGCGCATTTGCCACAAAAGCCTGCAATTGATTCATTATTCATTTTTGTGTTTGCCTGCATCGTTTCGTTTTGCCTCTGCATTACTTCACACTGCTATGTATTGCTGCTCTAAGGGCGGTGCTTTCCTTCGCAGCATCGCCCCAAAAGGATGAAAGAGCACAAAAAAACTGCCGTTTTTGGCAGTTCCTCTAAATTCAGATCATCAATGTTTCTGTATGCGGTGCATGTCGTTATGCGTTCTGTCTACAGTTTGAAAAGTGCCGATCGGCAAGCATGCAAGCCGCTGTAACTGGAATGCTCTATATGCCGCTCTTACCTTTTCTTCATTGATGCAAAATTCTACTGCCAAGAGATTTTTCCATCTGAACGATAACTCGTCTCCCGAACTTGTCCTGTCATGTAGGCATTACGGTTGCTGGTACAGTTGGTCTCTCAACCATTTCCGTTAGTTATCCTCTTTTTACCAGTATATCTTGATACTGTGAGCTTGTGTTGCTCAATTTCTCATCTTTTTTCGACAGGATTACCAAAAGGTACACCTTTTGGTAAGTCAGCAAAAGAATATTTTACATAGCCTTCTGCCTTTCGGATGTCTATATCCTATCATAGCAAATCAAAAAAAGCAACCTATTTTGACAAAAACATGTCGAAAGCATGAAAGATTTGAGAAAAAATATTTTGTCGAATCGATTACCAAAAGGTGTACCTTTTGAAAAGTCAAAGGTTCATGGCTTTCATCGTTCGATAAAAGGTTCCCTGACTGAGACCGCTTTGCCGAAGCGCCTCTTGCAGGGGCAATTTTTTTTGCATATATTTTAGGATGGTATGCTCAACCTCGGGACTGATCTTGACACCGGGTCTGCCAAAGCGCACACCGCGTGCCTGTGCAGCGTCGATTCCCTCTCGTTGCCGCTGCTTGATATTTTCCCTTTCGTTTTCGGCCGCAAAGGACAGAACCTGCAGTACGAGATCCGCGATGAAAGTTCCCAATAAATCTTTACTCAAAGTGGTGTCTAAAAGCGGCATATCGATGACTTTAATATCGGACTTGATTTCTTTGGTGATATAGCGCCACTGCTCTATGATCTCCTCGTAGTCTCTGCCCAGCCGATCAATACTTTTGACAAGTAAAAGGTCGCCCTCTTTGAGTACCCGCAACAGTTTTTGGTACTCTGGACGGTCAAAGTCTTTGCCCGACTGCTTATCGATAAAAATGCGGTCAATCGGAATTCCCACCTGTTGCATCGCCAAAAGCTGCCGGTCTTCGTTTTGCTCTTTCGTTGATACGCGTACATATCCATATCGTTTGCTTTTCGTTTGATTCATTTGTATTACCTCCGCTTTACCCATAGTATTGGCAAAATTGAAGTAATCATCAGCAACTTGCAAAACGATGTACGGTTTCATTCCCATTATACTCGATTTTCTTGAAAAAAACTGCTCGGTTTTCAGGGGTTACGAAAAGCTTTTTAGCTTTGCGGGCGGCAGAGGACCGCCCGCGCATGGGTTACCGATTCGTTTTTCTTCTTTTTCGGAGCATTCCGGTGCTAAAAACAAGGCCTGCTGCCGCGCCTGCAAGAAGCAGAAGATAGCCTGCTGCATTCGCAGCATCACCTGTCTTTGGCACTTCCTGCGGATTCTTTGGTTTTTCCGGTTTACTCGGCTTTTCAGGCTTTTCTGGTTTGTCCGGTTTTTCCGGCTTGTCCGGCTTCTTACCGATGGTGACGGTCTGCCAATCATCTTGCAAATCTTCGTGCTTTGCGATTTCAGTCTCTGTGATAGTCCCGTCTGCTTGTTTCACTCTTTTGTACAGTTTCTCAAACGCAACGAGGCTTTTTCCTTCGATGTTTTCGGTGCGGAATGCGAATGCGACGGTTTCCTGTCCGTTTGCACTGCCTGCCGTAAAGATCTTCTCTGCAGTGATAGGTTTACCATCTATCAGAAATTCTTTTCCGGTTGCTCTGTCCATCAGAGTTCCGATCAAACGGTACTCGCCCTGCTGTAAGTTGTAATAGGAAACGGTATCTATCAGCAGGAAGCCCTGTCCCGGCTCTATCTCATGTGTGCCGCTTTTGGCATCCACGAGGGTCGTGCGGATGGACGGCGTGCTTGGCGATGGATTTGGCTTTCCCGGCTCGCCCGGCTTGCGGTCGTTTGGAATATCTCCTGCGTTCACATTATCAAAGGTATTGACCTTGATCTTGAGGGTGCCTTCGGCATGATCCTGTCTTGCCTGTGTGACAGTTTTCGTAAAGAAGACCGCATCCTTTGCGTCCTGCCCATCAATACTTGCTGTCGGTACTTCTTCATCCATGATTGCGCCTGCCTGCGTATTTACCATGCGGATCGTGAGTTTTCCGCTTTCACTTAGGCTCATAGACACGCTCGCGCCGCTTGTCGTTTCAAAGGATAGCTGCTCGCCTGCAGCGATGTGAAATGCAGAAAGCGACGCGTCCTGCATTTCTTCTCTGGTCTTGCCGTCTGCCCCGGTTCGGAATACGGGGTCTGTGACAGCCTGCTGTCCTTTTTCGTCTATCATCGTAAAATCAAGGCGATGCGTGAACATTTGACTTCCGTCCTTGTCAAGCATGCCGACAATCTTTGTGCTGCCGTCTGCCTGTTTTTGTTCTTTCGTTTTTGGTGTGTGTGTCAGCGTCCCTTTCAAGCGGTTCGGGTTGCTGCCTGCTTCGCTGAAAGAGACTTCAGTTTTCGTTTCGGTGAGACTCTCGCCACTCACCTTTGGAAATTCATAGCTAAAGCTCGTATAATATCCTGTGTAGGATACGGCTGGGATATAGGTTTTTTCCATGCCGTCGAGAAGGTAGGTATAGGTGTTTTCGGCAGCCGATACCTTTAATGCCTTGCCGTTTGGCAGGGTGATCGTGCTTTCCTTTCCTGCAAGTACGGTTGCGGTAATGTCTGTGCGATCTTCTTCGCACCGGATTTCAGTCAGTCCGTCTGTAAGATCTTCGGTCAGCGCATAGGCTTTGCCGTCTATCGTGATCTCCGGCATCGGATAGCGCTGCAGCACTTCGATCTTTATATCCACCTTGCCGCTGCGATCTAGGATTAGTTTTCCGCTGACACCGTCTGCCGGATAGGTAAATTCACATGGCTGCGAAGTGATTTCCTTGCTCTCGCCGACTGCGAAATAAAATGGGATGGTATTCCGTTTGTAGCCTGCTTTGGTATCAAGTTCTTTGAGGTAATAGATGCCATCGGGCAGCTTGATTCGCGCTTTACCCTTGCCGCTTGGATCGACTGCAATGCTTCCGATCAGGCTGTCTTTCTTTGCTGTCTTTGTAAGACCTGTGAGGCTTCCCTTTGCCTTGATGTCCTCGCCTGCGAAGATGCCGAAGATCGCACCGTCTCCCGGAAGATAGCTTCCGCTTTGGTATGCGGTTTCAAAGACCTTGCTGAGATCGATTTCCACCGCATAGCGTTTGTTGGTAAGGCTTAGGATCTTCCATACCAGTGGGGTATCCTGATTCTCATAGGTGAGGCTGACTTCCTGCGCCGTGCTGTCCGTAACATAGCCGTCCGGCGCACTGATCTCGCGCACCAGATACCTGCCAAGCGGCAGAAGTGAAGAATCCGCGCGTCCGTTTGCATCGGTCGTGATGGTCTCAATCAAGGTGGACTTCGGCGCGCGATTGGTTTTGTAGATGCCGCTCAGCGCCAAGACGCCCGCGCGGTTTCCACTCGGCATTTCTGCACTGTAAAGCTGCATCGTATAGCCATCCGCAAAGCTAATCTCTACCGGCGCAGCTTCATTTTCAAAAGAAACAATTTCAAGGCTGTAATACACATCTTCTGCAGTGCCGCCATGCTGACGCGCGGTCACGGTAATGCCGTCATATGGTTTCAGAATCACTTCAGTATTGTCAGAGCTAAGGTCATGAAACCAGTCGAGGGTTTTCCTTTCTATGCCGCCCTCTGCATCCCGATGCGAAAGCTTTAGCGTCGGAACCACCTCAGCAAAGTTCGCATCGACCGCATCCATCGGAATCTGAAGCATCGCCTGCAGGCTGCCGCCTGCATAGTACATCTCTGTTTTGATGCCGTCCGGACTCAGAAAATATACCGGGCTTTCCGGTGCGGCTGCCGTAAAGGTCAGGGTGCGCCCTGCCTGCACATAGGTATAGCCTGCGCCGACTTCGATGCTTGGGGTATCGGTAAGGAACGTAATCGCAGTCATCGCGTTGTCACCATCTGCTTTTGCCGCAATGCTAAAGCCGTCCAGCGTCAGTCGAAAGCCCTCTGCCCTGCCCTTTTGCTGCACATAGCTTATCTCATAAATCTCTGTGATGCTGTTTTCTGTTTCGTCTACGCTCTTTGCATAGTCAAGGTATGAGCCTTTCTCTCCGGTGAACATATCGCCGCCGATTTCAAAGGAGCCGAGCGGTCGCTCGATGTCGTTTCCATCTGCATCCTCACCGACATAGGTATGCACCTCGGTCTGCATGAGGGAGGCAAGGTCATCAGCTTCTTCGACCTGTTCTTTTAAGGTTCCGGTCTTGACGATTCGTACCTTTGTAATGTTTCTGCCGCCTGCTTCAAAGCTGAGCGCGGTCTGCATGTCGTAGGTGATCTTCAGAGAATCCGTTTCCGTTTCAAAATGATCCAATGCTTTCGTCTCCCTCTCTTCCGGCGATACATACAGCAGCTTCTTTTCGTTTTGCTCGGACTTTTCACGCTCTAATAGATACCAGAGCTTTGCGCCGCTTGCGTGGCTGAGACTTCCGCGTTCATAGATGGCTGCCGGATGGCTCTTTCCCAGCGGGTCAAGCACTTCGGTTTTTTCACTCTGCCTGTGCGTGGATCTCTCCTTTGGAATCTTGATTTCTTCATCCGTCTTGCTGTCATAAATCCGGATTCCGTCGCTGCCGTCGGGCAGCAGCTCGTCGATCGCTGCATAGATGCCGTACACCGCACCTTTGAGCGATTCGTAGGCGCGGTAGACCGGGGTGAGAACGGTGTAGCCGTTCTTTGTTTCCTCTAAGAATCCGCTGAAAAGCGCGCCGCTTTTTTCGATGCGGATTTTACCCTTGACCGGATTGTTGGTCATGGCTGTGACTTTGTAATAGTGGATATACGGGTAATCCTCGCTGTCATACTTTGGATCTGCCGGGCTGATATTTCCCTCATAGTCGACTTTTTGCCCGAAGTTTCCGTCTGTGTGCGTGTCCTGTTTCTCCACCGTAAAGGTGTAATAGTTCAAGACCTCTTTTGCTTTTTTGTATGCGAGGAAATTTCCGTTTTCGTCATAAATGCTGACAAGATCTTCGTAGGAAAGTCCATCCGGTGCCTCGGTTTTTCCCTCTGTGATTTCGCCGTAGTCTGCGGAAGATTGGTTTCCGTCCTTGTCATAGCGCCCGACAAAGTACCCTGCCGGAAGCAGGAATTCTTCCAAGCGATAGGTGCCAAACTCCAAGTGATACGGGATCGTGATCTCGCCGTTTTCATCACAGCTCCATTCGTCTGCTTTGAGACTGGCATTGATATTCTGCGCATTTGGCAGAAGCTTGCCGTAGTTCTTAGACTTCTTAGGGTCAGCCAGAAGCGGATTTCCCATGTAGCGGATACGGAACTTCGTGCCTTTCAGCGCGACTTTCTTTCCGGTTTCTGCGTCCGTCTTGATGATCTTGACCACATTCTCAATTTTTTTGTTTCGGATATCATAGTCATAGCGGTCATCATAGGTATCCTTTGGGGTATAGCTTCCGCTATGCTCATCGATCACCACCTCGAATTCCTCCAGTACGAAAGAAGTATCATCCGCGCGTATTTCCCGCATCACATAAGTGCCGTAAGGAATATCATAGAGAAACAGTTCGCCATTTTTGCCGATGAGAAGCGTCTCGCTTCCGTTATCGATGCCACTGGTATCACGCACTGCGCGGTAGACAGCCGTTCCGTTTTTCAGTGGTTCTTCTTTCACGAATCTAAGATTTGGATGGTTTTCATAGCCGCCGGATTTTAAGGTGAGCCGCCACGCGGACTTGGTGGACTTGTCTTGTCCGCCGGAGGTTCCCTCCTCGTCAAAGACATTGGCATTTTCAAGGGATTTTGTCAGATTCAGCTTGCCGCGGTAACAGTCGTTCACAAAGACTTCTTCCGGATAAACCAGCGGATTTTCTCCCTCGACCTCGCTGAGAGTTCCGGTCACGCTGTTTTCTTCGGTATTTTTCCCTTCTGTAATCTGCCAGCGGACATCATAGGTGATCTCGCACCAGTTTTCCGGATTTGCGGTGCAGGTCTGGCTGTTAGTGGTCACAGCATCATAGCGGATTTCATAGCGCCGCATGCCGCTGTCCGGCTCGACGAATCGTCCGTCCGGGCGAATCTCCCGCACTTCGTAGGTCACCTTTCCTGTCCATTCGATTTTGGTCGGGCTGACCACGCAGTGCACACCGTCTTTGGTGGTATGCGTGTAACTTCCGCTTTCCGTCATCGTAAGCGCCATCGCATCTTCCCACGGCTGATCTCGGAGAGCGTCGGTGTTTCCATAGGCATCCAGCGTGATGCGGTCGACTTCCTCGCCGTCCTTTAAGAGCACGTAGGTTGCCGACAGCGCCGCATCGCCCATTCCCGTATGCACATTACCGTCCCAGCCGGGATTCAGATCTTCTTTACTGACCGGGATCTCAATCTCCGGAAAATATTCCGGCTCCGGACGCTCGCTTTCCGGTGGGATCTCCGGCGGGAGCTCGCTCTTACTTAGCTTAAAGTAGAAAAAGATAGGGTCTGCAGAACCAGTGGTAATGGTCTGGCGGTGCGCTGCGCCGGATGACCAGCCCCAAAAGAGTAAATCGTCTCTGCACGCTTTGCCATGCAGCTTTTTCTGCATGGTGTAAAGGGTATCCCACTTTGGCTCGTCGGTTTCGGAATCACCTTGAAAGACGACTTCATAGTATCTGCCTTTGTCGTCTTTCTTTGGCGTAATCGACAGCTTACTTTTGCCGCTGCCTTTGGTGATGATGATTTCATTACTTAGCGTCTGACCGCTGAGGATCTTTTCGGTATCGCGCACGCTCCCGCGCCAGATGCGTTTGTCTGTTTCATCTTGCGTCAGTTTAATGGTCGGTGCTTTCTTCTGATCGCTGTTTCCAAGTTCTCTTGGCATCACCTTTTGGTATTTCATCGCCTGCAGCATGAAGTCATAAATGTCCTGTGCAGGAGTGTCTTTGATAAGCTGATAGTAGAAATATTTGCCGAGCTTCTTGCCGCTCGGCGTTCCGCTTGCATTCGTAAAGGAGAGCCCCGGATCTTTTCGCTCAAGGTTATTCTTTCCGCTGCTGCTTACGCGAAACTCCTGCTGGATTTCCCAGATCAGTACCTGCGTGGCAAGATACCAGTCATCCCGGTTATATCCTGCGCCGCTCTTTGCGCGGTGCTTCCCATAGTAGCTTGAATCCTCAAAGCACATGGCGCGAAGGTCGCTGTAGCTGTCTCCGGTCTGGCAGCCAAAGAGGAGTGCGCTTTCGATGTTCTCTCGCATGGTCTCACTCATGCCTTGAAAGATTTCGTTTCCATCCCGCTTGCTTGCGGTATATTGTTTTCCGCTTTCTGCGATCACACCATGCTCAATGCAGTAGCCGCGCGTCTGCTCGCTGCCCTGCTTGATGATATAGGAGCGCTTCGCCGACGCCAGCTCTTGTGCGGTCCCGGTGTGCTTCTTACCTGTATTGTCATACCAATAGATTTGATGCCAGCCAAGACACGATGACGGAAATCGGTAGGTATCGCCATCGGTAGTCGCAAGTACGCTGCCCTCATCCCAGACGGCAGGGCGGTTTGCACTTGGCGCTGCAAGCGCGCTCTGCGTGAAAACGCTGAGGATCATGGCGATTACAAGCAGCATACTGATGAGTTTTCTTTTTCTCATGTGAATTCATCTCCTTTTTGCATAAAAAAACACCCGGATGATATCATTCCGAGTGCCTTGCGTCTATTGATTTACTTGTTTTTCTTTCTGTTTTTTCTTCTATCCTTCGAGGAAGGACACACTGCAGTACATATCGTGGTCGTCGATCCATACCTTGATGCAGTGGTCTTTCAGTCCGAAGTGGGTGTACTGATGGTCGAAGACATAGTCGACCGCATCTTCAAGGCTTGCATATTTGGATAAGTACATCGGCCAACAGGTACTCCACGAGGAGTTCTCCGGTGTCTTGACTTCGCCATCGATATAGATATCATTGAGTTCAGCGCCGTATTCATTTACCAGCCGTTCTTCGATTGCCTGTTTCAGCTGTGCGTTCGTCCATGTTTCGTGATAGCGATATGGCGCAGAGTACAGACTGTAGATACGCTTTCCGCGGATCACTTTGTAGGCGCGCACTTTGAACTCGTACGCATAGTCTGTGCTACATCCGATGTGCGCATAGCCGTCTTTGCTGCGGTAGACGGTGAAGATATCGGTGTTTTTCGTGTGCCACTTCTTCGTTCCAATCTCCCGCACTGCAATCTGATAGCCACTTGCGCCACTGACGGGTTTCCACCGCAGTTCGACTTCTCCAAAGCCCTCTTTCTTTTCAAACAGACTTGTGATGATCGGTTTTCTCGGTCTTGCATGCGCCTTTTTGACCTGCGATACCTTTGCGTAGACTTTGCCGTCTGCATCTTCCCGGTAGGCTTTCAGTTTGTAGCAGTAGGTTCTCCCGCAGGTTCGTCCGGTGTCGATATAGGAGCTGCTCTCGCCGCTCTCCGCTGTATAGATCTTCTGATAGCTTTTAGCGCCCTCTGCCTTGCGATACAGGATGTATCCGTCTGCATCGGGAATCGTTTCCCACGAAAGTTTGATCTTTGTCACATCATAGCTTGCTGCCTTCAGCACAGGTTTTTGTGTTTTGATGTCTGCCTTATCCTGTGCTTCCTGCTGCATCTCCTGCTGCACCGGCTGCGCTGCACTTTCGCTTGGACTTTCTGCGTAAGCACTCTGCGTGATCAGAACCAGCGCAAGCAGTCCTGTTAGAATCTTTTTCATCTCTCGCCTCCCTTTCCTCATGATTGCTTCGGTTTTTCTTACCGACATTATGGAGGCAAAGGGTCGGTTTGTCAACGAAATCCTGCAGAAATCTTATCTTTTCTGCATATGCTGGATTCTTTTTTCCGCAAGCTCATAAACTTCCTCATCTTCCCTTGCACCGATGATAATGATTAAAATCTTTTCATTTTCACGCTTTAAGGTGTAGACGATGCGAAGTCCCGCACCACGCAGTTTGACTTTCAAAAATCCGGATAGGTTGATGCCTTGTTTGTTTCCAAGCCACTGGCCATAGCCGCCTTCGGTTTGCGGCAGCGGATTGTCTTTTAATTTTCCGAGCGCCTTTCGAACCATTTTTCGCTGACTTCCATCCAGTTTCTCCATGTCATCGATGGCCTCCGAAAGATAGGTCAGTTCATAACTCATTCAAATTCCACCCCTTCAAAATCATCCATATCCTCTTTGGAAAAACCAAGGATTCTGTCTGCTTCTTCTTCGCTGATGGTTTTTTCCGGATCATAGTTTTGCATGCGCTGCATGGCAAGTGCCATCAGCTTCGCGTCATTGACTTCATCGATGAGTTTCAGATAATCTTCCGGTGAAAGCAGAATACATTCCGGTGCATTGTTCTTCATGACGACCTTCATGCCGCTGTGCTTGACTTCCTCAAAAATCTTTCCGGCAATGCCCTTATTGAAAGACGAAATCGGTACGACATTTTCCATAATTCCTTTAACCAAGTTCATAGCTATTCCCCCTTATGCTGAGATATTCTATAAACAGTATATGCTATATCAATAAATTTATCAATATATTTATTGATATAAATATATATTTTTCTGCTATCCTTTCTCTTTTTCTTTCCGGTCCTGTCAGCTTTGACAGGGGCCCCCTGTCAAGGCATACTTAGAGTATCCCCTTGTCGGGAAAATGCAATGTCATCTAAGAAAATATCGGTTGCTGGTTCTGCCGCCGTTTTCGCGATATGCCGCGCAAACGGTTATGAGCTTCTTTTCCTGAAGCTCCCGAATGCCGCGCCGCACCGTACTCTCACTGAGCCCAAGGTCGCCTGCGATGGTCTTGACACCGGGCCATGCTTTACCGTTTCTTCCGCTTCGCTGCCTAAGATACAGATAGATTGTCTTTGCTTTCTGCGTCAGTGTATCTGCGTCCCGAATCCGGTATCCGCTGTTGATTTCCTGCAAATCTCTCACCTCCCTTCAAGGCATGCCGCCTCTTAACTGGTCCGAAGCGATACACCCTTTTTCTCATTTTGCTTTCCCTCTTCCCCGATTTCCGTACTTCCTATTTTGCTGTTTTCCAGCAGGATCTTTGTACGCAGGGCATCTTTTTGAATGTACCGGGTCTTTTGCCGGCTTTTTTCTTCGATGATATAAACAGGCTCATCAAAGGTCACGCCCCACTCAAAATACAGCCGGAGCTTTGCGATAAACGGATGGGTCCCGGTTTTCATGACGACAAAGCTTCCTTTTTTCATGCTCTTTAATTCGTCCGCGCTCATGAGCTCTCTTTGTATCATGGATAAACTCTGCGACGGATGGTCTTTGCCGCGGGATACCGAGCCGGTGAGTACCGTCCGGCAGCCAAGGGCTTTTGCGATGCTGTCGGCTGTCTGCGATGTCGGCGAAAACCCGCCTGCAATCGTGATCTGGCAGTTATCTTGAATGATGACGCTTCCTTCCTTGCCGTAGTTTTTTTCAAGCTGCTGATAGCTTTGAATGATGGGAACAAGCATGATATTGCGTGAGCGGGCTGCGGCAAACGCCATCTCCAGCGAGGAAATCCGCGGCAGCGTCCCAAGCTCGTCCATATAAAAGGCGGCTTTGCGCGGGAGTCTTCCGCCCATCTCATCTGCTGCAGAGAGAAGCTCGCGGTATGTCTGCTGAATGAACAGCGAAACCAAAAAGAAAGTATTCGGATTTTCTTCCGGCATGACAAGAAACACCGCGCATTTTTCCTCGCAAAAGGCTTCGATGTCGATTTCTGTATCAAAGCAGAGGATCTGCTCCATCTCTGAATCAAGAAACGCATTGAGTCTTGACATCGCGGTCGAAATGACCGACTGCATCGCCTGCTCTGCGCTGTTTAAGGCTGCGCCTGCAAGCCACCGGATCTTATCATCTTCGCTAAGAAGATTGAGCAAGTTCTGAAATTCACTCTTTCCGTCCTTTCCTTTTCCGATCATCTCCTGCAGGAGTTTAAACACCGACACAATGTGCCGCTCGCCCTCCTCGCCGTAGCGGCTGACAAGAAGAATCGCGGATGTCAGAAGCCCCTCTGCGGCATCGTAAAAGAACGCATTCTGTCCGTAATTTGCCGCGTCGCCTTCGCTGAAAATCAGCGTCTTTGCGATGATCTTGGCATACTTTTCGGCTTTTGCAAGGTGAGATAGCGTTTCCGGATGCTCTTTTGCAAGATCGGTATATTTGTTTACAAGGTGCAAAAGATTGTTTCCGTTTGAACGCATTGGGTTACGAAAATCGATGACCGCTACTTTGTAGCCATAGCAGTTTTTCGCAATCCCCCCAAAGTTTCGATAAAGATCCCCTTTGGTGTCGGTAGTCAGAAAGCTCATCCCGCATGCGCAGGCATATTCGAGGTTCGGATACAGCCAGTAGGCGGTCTTGCCGCACCCGGCTGCGCCGACCATCATCGTATGCACATCGGACGAATCCAGCAGTGCGAAAATCTTTTTTCCCCGCTTTTCGCAGGAGAGGAGAATCCCCTCCGGCAGGCGGATTTCTTTGCCGCGCTTTGCGGCGCTGCGCCATGCTTTCGGGTTGTAGGGCACGCGGGTATAAATGGTATGCAGCTCTTTTTTCGTGAGAAACCTTGCGCTGCCATGCTGCCCATCACCGACGGTTCTGCCTTTGATCCCATTGAGGTTTGTTCTCTCGGAAAGGCTTTCAATGACGATGAGAAGTCCGAGAAACGCACCGCCGCATAAAATCAGTAACGCATAGCCGGACATAGCGCACACTCCTTTTCCTGTTCCTGCCGTTGCAAGAGCTCTTCATTCCAGTCTTTTTTTCTTGGGTAGTCCACCTCTACCTCGTAGCCATTTTCCAGCAGCTTTTCGCAGATTCGCTCACCTGCACGGTAGCCTGCAAGGTCGTTATCAAGGCACAGCACGCATTTTTTGAGATTCGCATGCAGCTTCAGCTGGTGCAGAAGCACCTGATCGGAGACGGAACAGGCGGCGGCGTAAGAATGCACCCGCCAGTTTTCTTTCTGCAGACTGATGTAGGAAAGCATATCAATCGGCGCCTCAAAGAAATAGATTGTATCGGACGAGCCGCTGTAGTGAAAGCTATACTGCGGCAGGCTTCCTGCCTGATTTCCCTTAAAGGTGCTGTTTCGAAGCGTCCCCCTCTTATTGGCGTGCCGCATCACGCCGTTTTCGTCTTTGCCGCAAAAGACGGCGTTGTGATAGCCTGCCTCCTCATAGATTAGCCCCATCCTTGCAAAACTGAGGACGATGTCCGGATCGATGCCGCGCGTTTTGATGAGATAGGAAAAGACCCGCTTCATGTCGTGATGCTTCTTTGGCGGTGTGAATGGTTTTTGTGCTTGCTTCTTTTGCGCCGCGCTTCCTACATTGCCGCCACTTGATGGAGATTGTGCTGCGCTCTCCCGCCTTTCGCCAAGCAGCAGCTTGACCGCATCCGGGTAGCTGAGGTTCAAAAACTTCCGCGCAAAATCAATGCTGTTTCCGCCCTCGCGTCGGTACTGGTTGTACCAAAGGTTTCCCCGGATACTGATCTTTTCGCCATCCTGCAGAAAGACAAATTCCTTTCCGCTGCGCCGGACTTCTTCGCCCCGATCGCGCAGAAGCTCTGCGATGTCTGCGCTTCCTGCGCGAAGCTTTTCTTCTTCCGTAAACGGAATATACTGGCTCATAGACTCTCCTTTCCTACGGTTCTTCCGTAAACTGCTGGCCATGCGTGCGAAGCCCTCTTGCCCGCTTTCGTTCTGTAATTTCCGCCCGCAGTTTCTGCTCGGTGAGCCTTTGCACGCGAAATACTCCCGGCGGAAAAATCCCCGTAAAATGCCCGGCAAGACGCATGAGATAAAGCCCGGCAGGCACCGCCGGGCGATGCGGACGATAGCTTTCCAAAATCATCTTGGCGTAGGGATTTCCCTGCGCGGCCGCCTTGCTTAAGAGTATTTTCCCCGCATCTTCGTCGCGCGTAATGTCCTGCCCGAACAGATACATTTTGCCAAGCTGGTACTGCGCATACTGGTTTTCCTTCTTGCAGGCGCGCCTTAAATACCGCAGGGCTTTTGTCATGTCCTTTGGCAGGTCTTTTCCGATGGCATAGGTTTTACCGAGCAGATACTCTGCCTGCGCGTGGTCTTTTTCCGCCGCTTTTTTAAGCAGCATTTCTGCCTTTTTACTGTCTCCTGAGACATGCTCCCCGCGTAAGTAAAACTTCCCAAGCAGGTACTCGGCATGCACATTGTCTTTTTCTGCGGACTCTGTAAGAAGCTCTATCGCCCGCGCCGCGCTTGCCTCTTTGGCAAGGCCTGCAAGGTGCATCTTAGCAAGACTGTACATAGCAAAAGAATTCCCCTGATCTGCTGCGCTTTCAAAGAGGCTTTCCGATAGTGGAAGGTCCTGCGCTGCATCCACGCCTGCAAGATAGACCCTGCCGAGCTGATACTGCGCGTACTGGTTTCCCTGATTTGCGCATTCCCATAAGAGGTCGATCCCTTCCTCGGCATCTTTTGCAAAATGCTTTCCGGTAAGAAGCTCCATCCCAAGACGGTATTTTGCGACCGCAAG
>ULWP01008898.1_pt1 | contig 27518 bp, 22 predicted proteins | sample 1960461 | NCBI WGS metagenome assembly ULWP01 (sample SAMEA4835815, study PRJEB28245) | human gut metagenome | biome: gut microbiome; material: fecal sample | place: Denmark | collected 2008
AGTGAATATATGGAAGAGTGAGGATTAACACCAATTATTCAAAGATAAGCTCTTCTTGATTGGCATTGTAAACATTAACTTGTGCGTGAACATTGAGTTCATTCACAATATAGCCTCTTAAATTGCATGCAGTAATAAAATCCTGGATTCGATTTACTCCTTTGATTTCTTTTAGCGTGACCACTGCAGCAAAATTGAGTCCCCCCTGTACCCGTGTACTCAGCCGCTCCTTTGATATAACGGAGATTCCCCACAATCTTTCATCATATGACTTCAATGGACGATTTCTTTTGAGTATTTTAGAAATGAATTTTGTGTTTTCCCACTTTCTAAATTCTCTGCGTGATGCTCTCTCATCAATATATGCTCCGTCATCATCTTGGACATTATCATTGATATCCGCGATACTTCCATCAGATTTTATGCGTCCAAATTTCAGTGACAGTTCTCGATTGGTATAATCTACCCCCTGTGCGCGAGAACACTCCGGAAAATAGCACATAGTAGCGCGGGCAACATATGGATAATTATTATCATCGTCTTTTGGAACAGGAATAGTATAATTTGACGTTTTATATGATTCGGATGTTTCATATACGACAAATCGTATCTCATCATTTGGTGTTTCCAAAACATTGTTAATATTTATGGGAACAACTCCGTATCCGATTAAATCTTTCATCTTATAGGTAGATGTCTTATAGTCCCAACCCGCTGCAGCGTCAATAATTAGTGCCTTTGCTACCTCTCTAGACAAACCCATGATATCAATCAAATAGCATAATTTTCTACTAATCCAAGGTGCAGCAAAGGACGTGCCATATTCTTCTACGTCGCCTCTGAGCGGAGAATAAACTTTAATTCGCTCATCATGGTCACCACCATAATACGAAACATCCGGTTTGTTAAAGAACGAAAGTACATTTCCTTTACGAGAGTAAGAGACTGGTGTTCCATCATATCTCACAGAATTTACGACAATGGAATTCAGAGAATCTGCTGGCGATCCCACTCTAATTGTTCCATCTTTTATACTTCTGTTATCATTTGTCCCGGATATTACAAATAGGACATTACGCTGTGCAGTTAATTCATCGATTACAGATGCATCATATGAAATGAAATTTTTTGAAACTTCATCTTCCGTACCTAAAGACAAATTCCAAACATGAATATCAGGATTTTGAGAAACAATTTCTTTAATCTTTCGCACTAGCCGCGACACAGAAATTCTATCATCGCAGACTCCAAAATGCCTAACCCTGAATCTGCCGCAGCCATCATCCAGCCGTGGGTTGAGTCGAGGGCCATCAACAATAATTGACGTTACTTCTGTTCCGTGTTCTCGTTTGCTGTTCTGAGCGAGCGACATCTCTATGTCAGTAAGATAGTCGTTATTTTCCACCCATCTATTAAAGTACACAGATTCATCAAACAGAGTATCTATTACGCCGATTGTTGGCTCATTTGTCGGATCTGGGATTGCAATTAAAGGAAGTTCTGGTGTAGCCGCGATGTCCTCCAAGGTGATCTTTGACAGATCCGATGATACCATAGAAATCAAATATGGTACGGTTTCCAGCAAATACGTGCATAACTCTTTTGTAGCAGAAATGGTGTCGTTCCCGTAAAATGTATATTGATAATGTCCGCTATCAACATGGAGCTTTTCAAATAGGTTATTGAGCGGCAGTTCTGTTTTATAAAAAGTTAAGAGGCACATTTCCTGCTCAGGAAAAGTACCTATAGTAGGAATGCTAAAAGTCTCCACGACAGAACAATCTACAATTAGATTTCGAATTTTCGGTTTTGACAGGTCATAGCCATCGTAATTAATATTGGGATGGTTTGTGCGTGTTTCATTGAAATTGCGTGGTGTTGCCTCTCCATCTAGGCGTTCTTTAATAAAACGTCTTATTATTTCTAGTTCCGCTATCGTTCTATCAACCGTCATCGGGTCAGCATAGTATGTTATAATATGATTTTCTGAACCTTCCTCTGCTGGTGAGAACTTTGCTCCGACAATTATGTCATTAGCGTTTTTTCCTCTGGGCTTTAATAGCGCTTGAATTCTATTTGATTTTGCGATGATGTCGTTGTAATTTACATCAACAAGCATATTTTCGATGACTTTAGGAGTAGTTAAATAAAATCGCTTTACCGCTCGAAGGCTCTCAATAAGTGCAATAACTTTATCTTCTGAGGTAGATGCATTTGCTCTCAAATTTTTAACAATCGGTTGCTGTGAATTACGTTCTTTTATAAAACGTAGTTTGACCTGCAGCAATGGATTCATAAAATTACCCTCTCAATTTTCTAGAGACACTACTTTTAGGCACTCTGGAAAGAATCTCAATTTCTCTGGTTGTATATCCATCATTGTTCAATTTTTGAATATCCACGGCACTTGGATTCCCATTCAATGCCATATAAATACGACGTAAATAGTCATACTCGTTTGATTCGTCACTAAATGCAACAGCCGTTTTGATTATTTGCTTTAGGTCACCTGGTAAGGGAATCACGTCTAAATTCTTCAATATCTTATTAAACAGCCTAATATCCTGCTTAGAGTTTGTTGTACGCTTTAGGTACGACGTTAGCAAAGAGTCCGCAATTGATATTAAGTCATCTTTTGTATAACGGTCAAAGGAGACTATTGCGTCAAAGCGCCGTAAAATGGCCTTGTCAAAGTTAGCAATGAGATTTGTCGTAGCAATGATAGGTATATTGACATTAACGTGATCTAATTCTTTTAAGAACACCGAAGTAACTCGGCCCATTTCCCTAAGATCATTTTTATTAATACGATCCAGAACGAGGGCGTCAATTTCATCGAACAAAACAAGCACGCGACCATACGGTAAGCGGCTAATCTCGTCAAATAGCAAAGATACATTCTTTGCCGTTTCACCCAGTCGGCTATCAATAAGCTGTTCAAACGAAACTGTCAACGTGTCTCTATTCAGCAATCTGGAAATCTGGTAAACTGACTCTGTTTTACCACTTCCTGGTGCGCCAAAAAATAAGAATTTAGACAGTTCTGATTTCTTACTAATTGCCTTTGTAATGCCGATTATATCTTCCTCGATTACATCTGGTAGAAGCAATGGCTGGGTCGAGTATTCAACTTTTTTAAGGAACCGGAAATTACGATAATTTGACTGTGGCACATAAAAGCTTGCGTTAGATACCAGCTCCATGAGATATTGCGCTACTGAGGAGTCGCCGACTGACTCAAATTCTTTTGCTATTTCTGCAACCTCAAGAGCGAAAGCTTCATCATTTTTTTCAACATGATACTTCACAAGGTTTACTAAACTTTGTTTCTTCAATTCTGTTCCCTCCTTCTAATCACATTATATTTGATATGGGACAAATGTCAATGCATATGGGACAAAAAATAATTTATACAAGATAATTTCTTATTTCTAAGAGATATCAAGTCATCTTTAATATCGGCCGGGCCTTTCAACATAGGATCTGACGAAGTATGAACGCTGTGTTTTCTATATATAGCAAACCACCCGCTGCCAGCGCAGCGGGTGGTCGTTTATCTGCTGGCTCTCAGCAGAGCATCGGTTTTTAATGCCACGCCCATCATGTCTTTGTGGGCCTCGCGGGTGTCCCGGCAGAGCGGCGAGAGAAACGTCAGCGCGTTCTGAATCCGGCTCAGATCAGACGCAGAGAGGGTGTTCTCGTGCAGATGGCGCAGCACCCGGCGGTAGGATTCGCGGAGCTTTGCGTCCACGGATGATTGAAAGAAATAGTTTGAAATCAGGCCGCCAATCAATGCGGCTTCGTTATCGGTGTACTGCATCATGATTGCCCTCCTCTGCAAAGTTCAAACAACAAACGCTGGCATCATACCACAAGATGCAGTACCGGTCTATTCGCAAACTGACGAAATATTGAATCGTAAATCAACATACAAAATGAAGCGGCGTTTCGCTCTCTCCTGAAAAGAGGGTTGAAACGCCGCTTTTTTCATTTCTCAAATTTCAAAACCAAGACAAGGGAGGTTACAAAAATGTCTGTATTCCGTGTCGAGAAAAACAAGGGTTACACGGTCATGTCCAACCACCATCTCCGCAACCATACGTTGTCGCTCAAGGCCAAGGGGCTGCTCTCACAGATGTTGTCGCTTCCGGAGGACTGGGACTATACGCTGCAGGGGCTTGCGCAGATCAACAAGGAGAGTATCGACGCCATCCGGGAAGCTGTGCGCGAGTTGGAACGTGCCGGTTACATCGAGCGCAGCCGAGAGCGTGACGAGCGTGGCTGTTTGCGTGGAACCGTGTACACGATCTACGAGCAGCCGCACACAGAGCCAACACCGGAAGAACCTGTGCAGGCTTTGCCTACATTGGATAATCCAACATTGGAAAAGCCTATGTTGGAGAAACCTACGTTAAAGTGCACCCCAAGTCAAGGACAAAATAAAATACCAAAGACAGCAGAGCTGAAATAAGGCGGATATGCGGAATCTGTTTCTTATCTTGCCGACGCTGGTATTCTGATAGGAACAGCATCCGGCAAATTCGCACCGAACGAGAAAATTACAGTCAGCCAGTGGGCAACGATGCTCTGCCGGGCGTTCGATGCCGAGCCGGAAGGCTCTTCATGGCAGGAAGCAGGAACGAATGCTGTTCAGGCAGCTGTCCGCAATGGCTGGTTAGATGCGACTGCGGTTGATGATAAAAACGGCTTTATCTGCCGCGGCGAACTCTATCGGACTGCATTCGCGGCAGCCGGAATCTCGCTCTACGACGCGACGCTTTACGGCTTTGACTGGCTTTCTCCCGGCGAAAACGCACTGCGTGTCGGCAAGGAACTTGGGCTTTGTGCTGAAAACAAGACCGCAGCAGACCTCGTCACACGCGCTGAAGCCGTACAGCTTCTTCATGCCGTCCTGACGCAGACGCTGACCGTTGTGCCGCCCGATACGCCGGTCACAGTGGAAAATCTGACACAGTGGAATGTGAATGCATTCCTGCTGGAACTCTGCAAGGTTCCACAGCCAATCCTCGACGCTTTCAACGAAAACGGCTGGACGTTCGTGATCGGCACGGAGTACCTCACGGATCTCAGCCGAAAGCTTGGCGTAAACTGCATCGGCGCAGCGGTGTACACGGAGAAGCGAATTTACGTTTCCGAAGCCAGCGCGGTCCTGCATGAGTTCGGACATTTCCTCGATTGCACAATGGGCTTCCCGCAGGAGCACAAAGACCTGTATGCACTCGAAGCTGCATCCGCACCGATGAAGCAGCATGCGAAAAGCAACAGTTTGGAATACTTCGCGGAGTTCTTCTCGTACTGGCTTTCCGGCGGTACACGGACGTTAGCGCAGCTTAAAGAATTGACTCCGGAAACATATGCGTATTTTGAAGAACTGTCAGCGGATTGGATTCCGTTTTTGTAAATCAAAAGAAATATTACGCGATGGTAACAACGCTGCATTAAGAATTATAAGACTGTTTAATGATATGTCGCAAAAAATACTGCATCAGACTAAGAAGCACGCATTGTCGAAATGGTTTCAGTAGAGAGAAGACTTAATTTCTTGACATGGGGAAACTGATTGGTCTGTCAAAATGACGAAAAATATGAAGAAAATATTAACGATACGAGAAGCTATGGCTGATTTCAAAGGGAAAATGGATTGTGAAATATGACGAATATAATGATTGAAAGTCGCTTCATCTACACGAAATTGTTCAATTTTTGACTGATTTTCATTCAAATCTTCATTATTTACACACGGACACTACAGAAGATATAATATTTTCAGAAAGGGAGGTTGAGAAATGAACACGATAGCTGAGAAACGGTCAAATGGTATGCAGATGCAGCAGCATGGAAAAAGGCTCAAGCTGATGCGTAGAAATTGGGTGTTGTATTTGTTCTTAGTACCGACGTTAATTTACGCGATTATGTTCTGGTATGCGCCAATGTATGGCATTGTAATTTCCTTTAAAAACTTCCGTATTTCAAAGGGAATTTTGGGTAGTGACTGGGTTGGCCTGAAATGGTTCATTAAATTTTTTAATTCACCGCGCTTCGGCGAAACGCTGAAAAATACGCTGGTCTTGAGTGGCTATACGATGTTAGCTTCGTTCCCGTTCCCGATTGTATTGGCACTTATGATGAACAATATTAAAAATCGTCATGCAAAGAAGTTTGTCCAAACTGTCACCTATATGCCGTATTTTATTTCCACAGTTGTATTGGTAGGCATGATGCAACTATTCTTTTCCCCTTATGGCGGCTTGTTCAATACAATTATGACTTGGTTTGGCGGTAGTGGGAATACCTATTTTATGGGGCGCCCAGAGTATTTCAGACATATGTATGTGTGGTCAAATATTTGGCAAACAGTTGGCTGGAATTCAATCATTTATATGGCGGCGCTTTCAGGTGTGGATCAAAGTTTGCATGAAGCAGCCAAAATTGATGGCGCAAACAAATTTCAGCGTGTGTTGCATATCGACATACCCGCGCTGATGCCGACAATCTGCATCTTGGTAATCCTTAATTTTGGAAATTTGATGAGCATCGGCTATGAAAAAGTTTATTTGATGCAAAATGACCTCAATATTAGGGTTTCTGAAGTTATAACGACATATGAATACAAAGTCGGCCTAATCAACCGGGAGTATAGCTATTCAACTGCGATCGGATTGTTTAACAGTATAACGAATTTTGCTCTCGTTGTGTTGGTCAACAAAATTATGAAGAAGATCAATGGCCGCGGATTGTGGTAAGGGGAGACAGTAATGCAGAAGACCAAAGAGACACGAGCAATTAGATACTCGCTTGATGATCGCATTTATAATTGTATTTGTGCAGTCTTAACGATATTTACAGTTGTAGTGATTATTTACCCACTGTATTTTGTGCTGATTGCATCATTTTCTGATCCAAACATTGTTAATAGCGGCAAAGTTATGCTCTTCCCAGAAGGTATCTCCTTTAAAGGGTATGAGCGTGTCTTTCAAGATGCACGTATTTGGAGAAGCTATCTTAATACGATTATCTATACAGTTGGAGGAACCATATTTGGAACCATATGCACTGTGATGGCAGGATATGCTCTTTCTCGTGACGATCTGCCGGGTACCGGAATTATCATGCGCCCATTGATCTTTGCAATGTATTTCAGCGGCGGAATGATACCAGGTTATTTAATGATTCAAAGTTATCATCTTCTCAATACTCGTCTTCTGATGATCATTCTTGGAAGCATATCCGTTTATAATATTATCATCGTGCGGACGTTTATGAAAAATTCAATTCCGTCAGATTTGTATGATGCAGCAACAATCGACGGTTGCGGAAATTGGAAATTTTTCATTAAAATAGTAGTTCCGTTATCAAAGCCGGTAATTGCTGTGATGGTTCTCTACATTGCAGTTATGCATTGGAATTCTTATTTCAATGCAATGCTGTTCTTGTCAGATACGGCTTTGCAACCACTGCAGGTATATTTGCGAGAATTGCTAATGTTCACAACAACGATGACGCAAAATACGACGCTTCTAAATAATCCGGAGGCACTACAGGCTATGCAGGAAACAGCAACACAATTGAAGTATGCGGCGATTGTAGTTTCTGTGTTACCAATCCTTTGTGTGTATCCGATTGTACAAAAGTACTTTGTGAAGGGGGTGATGATTGGGGCGGTCAAGGGATAAGAATTAAGAAGCAACTTTTATGAACAAAACACATTATTTTGGAGGAGTACAAATGAAAAAACGAATTCTCGCATTGATCCTTTGCGTATTGATGGTGCTTCCTGTTTTTGCGGGTTGCGCGAAGACAGAAGCAGAAAAGTCGAAAAATGCAGACGAAGAAATTTCGGAAACGTCTATAGGAAATACAGAGTCAGAAACTATGGCTGATCCTGACAAGCCCTATGCAGGAACAGTTCTTCGTGTTGTTACAGTTCGAGATTCGCGCGATACTAGTACGGATGAAACTTATGGCGATAAGACCGCACTAAAGATGGCGGAAGAGGCTACCGGTATCAAAATCGAATGGACAGTTCTTGACGCCTCCAGCGCTGCAGATAAACTTCCTGCTTTACTTTCCTCTGAGGATCAACCTGATTTGTATCTGAATGTACTCGATCAGGCAACGATTTCGCAGAATCAGGACATGTTCTATGATATGAGCAAGGATGGGGTTTTGGAAAAGTATGCCCCCAATGTTGTTGCTGTGTATGAGCCGTATGACTACTTCGAAAATGTGACATGGCCGGACGGTGCCATTTACAGTTTAGTAACAACAGAGATGTTCAATCCAATTGAAGCATGGTCCTTCTCAAATACGATTATCAGGCAGGACTGGCTTGATCAGTTAGGGCTTCCGGTGCCAACCACAGCTGATGAATTGTACCAGACACTAGTTGCATTCCGCGATAACGATATGAATGGAAACGGCGATGCAACAGACGAGATTCCGCTATCTTTTGCATCGAATTACTGGCAGGGTGAATTGTGGCTGTTTGCCGGTGCGTTTGGCCTGCATGGTGCAACATGGCAGAATTTTATGCATTATAAGATGCTTAGTGAAGATGGTAAAGTTATTCCATCCTGCAAGACAGATAATTTCAGAGAATATATTGAATTTTTCCATAAACTTTATGATGAAGGACTGATGGATGCGGAAGGCTTCTCGCAGACCGGTGAACAGTATGAAGCGAAAATCGCTAATAATCAGGTCGGCGTATATCCGCATTACATGTGGGATCCGTCATACGAAACATCATTCACATTTGAAGGATTCGATGGCGTGCAGGTAAAGCGAGATGGCTTTGTTGATCGCGCACCCAGTGATACCTACAAGTTTGGCTTTGTTCCGACTGCAGATGCAAATATTGAAGCATTGCTTACTTGGTGGAATTATCTCAGTCAGAAAGATGTTGCTTTGATTGCTGAAGGCGGCAATCCTGAAAATTCTTTCTGGGAGTGGACTGAAGATGGTAATGCTCAGAGGAAAGCGGTTGAAACAGAAGTTGATGGTGAAACCACAGTAACACCTATGGCGCCGGAAGATTGGATGGTTGCTGACATCGTCAATGGATATCCCGCTATTGCGCCGGATTGGTGGGTAGAAAATCCTGCTGTTACCTATGAAGTGGGTAGTCGCGATGCAGTAACTCGCACGGAAGAATATATCAATACACTGCCGACCAGACAGTTCTCCCGTCGTATTGTCAGTGACGAAATGACCAGTGCTAGAGCAGAAATTGAACTGGAACTGTTTGATTATATCGAACGTTTTATTGCAGAAAGTATCGTTTATGGTCTGGATGACGCAAAGTGGGAAGCTCACCTGCAGCAATTGACTGACCTAGGATACGATGAGTGGATCCAGTGGTATCAGGATGTTGAGGATGGAAATGTCTACTGATCTCTGATAAAATAAAACCTGCGCGAACAGCCGGGCAGAAATCATGTGTTTCTGCCCGGCTTCAAACTTGAAAGGATAGGTGGTACAAATGCATCAAAAGCAAAGAAGCATCAGCATATATGAGCGGTTTTTATTCAGTTTTCTTGCAGTACTGCTTTTGCCAGTTATCGCATTTTCTACTGCCTTTTTTTATTATAACCAGATCAATTATCAGAACAAAACTGTTGAACGTGCGGAGCAATCAATGGAAAACTCGATAAGCATTCTGGAGGGAAATCTCGACAACCTATATGCTACAATGAGTTACCATTCCAATATGCGCTATATGCAGGATAAGATCGTACAGAAGGATGTTTTGGGTACAGATATTCCGGATGCACTCAGCAGTGAAACAGCTACAAACACATTCCTGGATGGTATTTGTTACTATAACAGTCTAATGCCCAAACGTATATATACAGAAAGCGGTACTTTTGACATTGCATATTACAGTGAGCATTACCTCAATATGAGCCACGAGGGATTTTTGGAAACAGTTGTGTCCATCCGTAATCGTGGTTGGATATCCGTACAAGAGGCAGATGAAAGCGATAGCGTGCAGACATTGCGACTCTATTATGTTGTGCGCGGTCGCGGAAAATCAGATTATTGGCTGTTTAAAATATCAAAATTAAGTCTACAGCAGATTTTCTTTGAAGAAGATGTTGAGGCGATTCTATTGAACGCAGATGAACAGCCGATCTTTACGGACATCAAAGATGCTGATGTGGACTTGCAGCAAAGAGACATTATTGAGCTCAAAAGCGGCTCAAAACGAGGCGACTTCATACTGCTGAAGTTTATAGATAAAGGAGCGCTGAGCAGGGAAATGCGCTTCTGGCGGAACTGCTTCCTTGCAGTGATCCTGCTGATTACGCTTCTCGGCGTGCTGATTGTCGTCATATTGACGAACAAGCAAATCAAACCAGTATATGAACTGCGCGATTACTGCGCGGGAAAATCCATGGTTATTCCTGAAAACAGCAAAGGGCTTAGTGCTTATTTGTATGTGATAAAAGATATGGATATGCAGATAGAGATGCTAAATGAGCTAAAGCGGAAAGAGCGTCTTCTGCTTCAGGTTTTGTGGGATGCAAATAGCGGAGAAAGCGAGTTAAGTGAAAAACTTAAAAATGAAGGGTTGTTCATAAATACCAAATACTATCGCGTGATCGTGGCGATGTATCCGGAAGATGGGAAAAGAAAACTGGAGAACTACGGTTCACTCAAGTCGGTGGAAGAATTTGAGGTTCATGCCATTGACACACTGACGGAAAACACATGCATCATCATTGTGGGTATGCAGAGCGATTCCAATACCGTATTTGAAGAAGAACTTAGAAAACTAGTGAAAGCTGGGCAAACGGAAATCCCAAATGCAATAAGTCTATTTGTTGGAGAGCAAGTGGAGGGCGTGAGTCAGATCCGGAGTTCTTACCGACAAGCACTTTTATGTGGAAAGGATGCGTTGGCGACCAGTCATTCGGGAATCACGTTTTATACGCAACCGAAAATTGAAAAAAAATCTGGGAATGATGAGCACCTGATTGAACGAGTATGTAAATATATTGACGATAATATCTGTCTCTACGATCTGAGTGTGAGCTTTGTATCAGAACAGTTTGGGATCTCCATTTCAAATTTGAGCCATCAGTTCAAACGTCAGATGAATCGGACAATTCTTGAATATATCAATGAAAGGAAATTTGCCTATGCAGCTTCATTGCTGCGCGAAACTGATTATAGTGTGTTGATGATTTCCACAATGCTTGGGTATTCTCAGCCTGCAAGCTTTATTAAAAAGTTTGGTTCATTGTACGGTATGACACCAAATAACTACAGACTTGCGAACAAGATTGATGAAGAACAGCATGAGTCAGATCAGGTATAATCTTGGACAGGAGGAAAAGAATGAGACAGTACTGCTTTTCGAATGATGCCTATGGGGACACAGAGATTCTGGAAGAAAACGGCGAACTCCATTTGATACAGCTTTTCGGGCTGGAGATGGAAGTGAGAGATTTCCAGCCGCCTAGGGTGGTCGGCTTGCAGGATGTTTATACATCGCTTGGAGACTGCGCGTTCAGTCAAAAAGTAAAATCTGTTGTGCAAACAAAAGACCAGATTGAAATCGTCTTGGATCTTTACGGAGGCAAAATGAAATATGTGATCCATATGGAGCACATCCCGCAGTTGGGCATAATTCGTAGAAAAGATACGCTACTGAATTTGTCTGATAAGTGTATCTATTTGATGAAGGTAAAGCAGCGGTTTAATTTCTCCGATGATAAGTATGAAATTTTCTTTCAAAAATCGGAATGGGGAACGGAAAACTGCGGTGCATGGTATCCGCTGACACCGGCCGGTGTGACGCTCGGTTGTATTTGTGGCAGAACATGTGAAAGTCATACGCCGATGCTGGCAATTCAGAATAGATATGGACATGGCGTTTGTGTACATCTAATTCCAAAGGGAAATTGGGAAATGAATATGCGATTGCATTCGCGGCAGAATGTTGGACAAGAATACCAGTATTTGCTGGAAACTGGTGATTCTTCGGAACATTTCTACTATCCGCTGGAAGCTGGCGCAACGTATGAAGCACCAGAACTGTGGCTGATGTCCATGTCTAAAGGCCTTCTTGGGATGCAAGCTAACTTACAGCGTTATTTCCTTCAGATCGATACAGAACGGATGCGTATGCAGACGCACCCGCTGGTGTATAATTCGTGGCTTGATCGACGTGACCGTTTCGACCTGGAACATATCCGAAAAACCGTTGTAAGCGCTAAAGAACTCGGCGTGGAGGTCTTTGTGGTGGATGCCGGTTGGTTCGGAAACTGTGAGTATGACCCCAATATGGGAGGAGAGGACTGGTATCAACAAGTTGGAGACTGGAGCGAAAAAAAGAATAACGCCTTCTATGGTGATGTGACTTCGTTTGCAGATTTTGTACGTAGCTGTGGAATGAAGTTCGGTATGTGGATCGAACCTGAGCGCTTCGGAATGCGAACCCCAGTTGTGCTGACCCACCCGGAGTACTTTGCACAAGGCCATAACTTCCTCTTCCCGCGCCTGTGGTTACCAGAAGTACGTGGTTACATCTATCAGATGCTTGATGAATTCATCAGTAAATATGATTTAGACTGGATTAAAATTGACTTCAATTTTGAACTGGAGGAGGATCCGTCCGGCTGCGGCCTACATACATACTACGATAATTGGTATGGGATTTTGGAAGAACTTCGAGAAAAGCATCCAAAGTGTGCATTTGAGGGTTGCGCATCAGGGGGCCTTCGAACAGATATTCGTGATGTGCTGCATTATGACGCTTGTTTTCAGAGTGACAATGGCAACGACGTTGATACTGAGCGATTCTTTGAGCAACTGTCACTTCGCATACCAGCATATAAGTGCCAGAAATGGTTAGCGCTTCGTCCGGGTGGAAAGATCTTTGATTTCAAAAACCGCTGTTTTGTGGACTCGGTCAGTGTTCCATGGCACGGTGGTGATATGAGTTATATGTCCGAATCGAGAAGTTTGGAATTCGTCAGCATGCTGCATATTTCTTCTAATATGGCTCTCAGCGGTAATTTTACAGATCTGAGTGTTGAGCAGCGGGAGATAATCAAAATGTATATCCGACTCTGGAAAAAATACCGTGATTTTTACAAACGGTCAATCCTACTCCTTGGTCGTGAACCGGGAATAGCATGCAACCACAGTGGAATGCAACATCTGCAATATCTAGAAGAGAACACTGGGAAAGGACTAGTGTTCGTTTATAAATTTGATTCTCCGCGAAGTGAATATCTGCTGCACTTGCGTGAGTTGGATGAGAATGCAATCTATCGTCTGACAGATGCGGTATCGGACGAGTTACTTGGAGAATATATGGGCAAAACACTGATGCTCCGCGGAATACGAGTTGAGCTATTTTCGCGTAGTTTCTTTGCCAGAATGATTGACATAAAAAAACTTTAATAATTAAAGGGAGAAAACTAATGAGCCATTTTGAACCGCTTCGTCCGAACCGTTTTTCTATAACAGAGGAACGCTATGAATTTGCACATGGCAAAGACAGCATCTGTGTATATGACATTCACACACTGCAATTTATCAAGGAAATTCCTGTCGGTAATACACCGGACTGCCATGCGACAACTTGTAGTAATCGGTATTTATACGTTGCTTGCCTGGATGGACTGTATATTATTGACCAGAATTCGCTGACGGTTAGTAGGGTTTTGCAGACGGGGCCGGTGTATGCAACAAACAGCCTGCCGGATGGCAAAACTATGCTTGTTCATGATACACATGGGGGCGTTTTGGTCATCCGCGATATTGAGGATATGGAGAAGGTACATATCTATAAGCGGCTGGATATTCTCCATGATGAGGCAGCACAGAGGCCGCGCGTCGAGATTGGTGGAAAGGGAAACTTTTTGCGTGGCGGCGCAAAGTATCTGGTCGCTGGTTGGCACAGTAGCAAAATTTTTACGATTGATATTGAAAATGACTACGCATGGAAACTTTTTATGCCGGAACAGCCTGAATTCTATGCTGGTGACGACCTTGTGATCACTGCGGACAAGACAAAAGCTTATATTGCCTGTCACCGAGTCACTGGGCTTGCATATGTTGCAGTGATCGACATTGAAAATAAAAAACTTCTTAAATGCATTACGACCGGTGCGGGAACCTGCGGATTGACGATGACAAAAAGTGAGCGCTATGTTGTGGCATCAAATGATCTTGACGATTCCATTTCTGTAATCGACACACAAATAGATGAAGTCATAAACACACTTTCGGCAAGAGAAGGTTTCCGCCAGCTTGGATTTGAAAAAGGCTACATTCAGGGAATCAGTGCTGCAACGGACGATTCCATTTTTGTGTATGAATGCTCTGGAATGGGTGCTATTGTAAAGTTTGAGAACATTACGGGGGAAGGGCGCTATACAGTTTCGTACGAGGGCGGCATAGCAGCAGGAAACTGCAGATGAAATACAAGAAAACTAAAGATGCTGCGATTTGCGCATATGTAAAATCGGCAGAAAACGAGGCGCAGGAAATTCCAATCCAGATGGACCAATTAGATGAATGTGAACGATTTTTAATCAGCGCGTCTTCTGTCCCGGACAGTGCGGATATTGTCGAAATCAAGCTGACGTTTTTGAATGCGACGGCAGGTGATGACGGATATTATGTTGTTGCGACAAATGAATCATCTTTCTTGGTCAATTTCAGGGAGCGTGATAATACGGACTATCGAACAAAGAATATCTGTATGCCTATTCTCGGCTTTAAACGGGCGACGGATACATATTTGCTGACAGTCACTGGAATGCAATACAGCTATACGCTGCGTGTACATGTGTTTGAAGGACAATACAGCGTATCGGTTTTATATGATCTGCAGGAAACGGCGCTTTATGAAGATGTTATCCTCAATGTGTACAAAATCGAAGGAGTCAATGCCGATTATAACGCTATTGCAAAAAAGTATCAGGAATTACAAATACAGAAATTAAATCTAAGACCTCTTACGGAGCGAGCGAAAACAAGCGCAGTACTGCGTTATGCACTTGCCGGTATGCCAGTCATTCGGGTACGAATGGCATGGAAGCCGGTTCCAACTCCAGTTTTGGAACAGACAGCGGAAACAGAGCCAGCGCTACATGTTGCCTGTACATTTGCGCAAGTGGAAGAATTGATGGATCATTTGCATGAATGTGGGCTTGAGCGGGCAGAGATTTGCCTTGTGGGCTGGAATTATCGCGGGCATGACGGACGCTGGCCGCAGATGCTGCCAGTAGAACCGGCACTTGGGGGCGAACGAGGCTTAAAACAGTTACTTGCACATGCAAATGAACTCGGATACCGAGTTGTGTTTCATACCAATAGTTCGGATGCATATCGAATTTCTGATATTTGGAACGAAGATGATATTGTTCGCAAAAAGAATGGCGAGTTGAGTATCAATGATACAACGTGGAGTGGCGGAAGGATGTATCATCTTTGCCCAAAGTGTGCCGAAGAAAAATACCTTGCACCAGTGCTTCAGAAACTCGGCGAATATGGAGCAGAAGGTTTTTCGTATATTGATGTGCTGACGATCAATCCGATAAAGGAATGCTTCCACTCAAAGCATTTATCAAATGCTAAGCAGAGTGCGGAGCATCTTCGGAACATACTGAAAAAAACCAAAGAAACGACTGGCGGTGTTTCTTCGGAAGGTGGATCAGATTTTGCAGCGGATTGCCTTGACTATTCGCTTTATGTTAGCTTTAACAGTTTGAAAGGGGTGCCGAAGATTGCAGATGAAGTAATACCATTGTGGCAATTGATATATCACGGTTATATTCTCAGCAATCCTTCTGCAGAAACGGTCAATTACTGCATTAAGTCGCCAGAAAACCGTCTGCGTTTTTATGAATACGGTGGAATTCCTACTATTTATTACTATTCCAAATTTGTCAGTGAAGAGAAACGAACCAACTGGATGGGTGCGGTTGATATGGTGATCGACGACACGAAAAAAATGCAACAGAGTTGCGAACGCATTGTTGAAATGATGCAAGAGTATCAGATATTTGCACCGCGGCAAATGGCATTTATGCAGCGTCATGAAAAGCTGGCAGAAGGTGTTTACCAAACGACTTATTCAGATGGCTATGCAGTCGTTTGCAATTACTCTGATGTAGAATATCACAATGGAGCAATGAGTGTGCAGCCACAGCAGGTGCAACAGATTAAAATGACCTGAGAATTCGGATGGAGGAATCGCTATGCGCTTCATCGTTGGATATCAACTTCAACGCAACGGAAAGCTGATTGAGAAAATCATCAAGGAGCGTCAGCATATTTATGAGGTATATTTTTCGTGGGGTGATATGCCGAGTGGCAGAAGTGCGGCAACACAAAGCGACGAGCTGCTTCCACATGAGGCGCTAGAAGTACAAATAGCACATCTGGCTATGTTGCACAAAAATCAAATTCCGCTAAATCTTCTGCTCAATGCAAACTGTTACGGTCAAAACAGTCTTTCAAGGAAGTTCATGATACAAATGGGTGACCTGCTCGACTATCTGGTGCATATGTTTGGTGTTTGTTCGGTAACGACGACATCTCCTGTTTTGGCACACTTTATAAAAGAAAACTTCGGCGCACTGGAGGTACGTGCCTCTGTCAATATGGAGATTGGAACAGTTGAGGCGATGGAGTACTTGCAAAATGATTTTGATGGATACTATTACAAGCGTGAACTTAACAAGAATTTGTCACAGGTGAAAATGCTGAAGTCATGGTGCGATGCCAATGGGAAAAAACTGTATATGCTTGCAAACAGCGGCTGCCTCAATTTTTGCTCGGCAAGGCAGTTTCATGACAATCTCGTTGCGCATGAAAGAGAAATTGCTGCCATGGATAATGGCGTACAATTCCATAGCGCATGCAGCCAATTCCTGAGCAAAGAGAAAAACAGACGGGATTTTCTACACTATATGAACTTCGTCCGCCCAGAGGAGATTGCAATTTTTGAGCCATATGTGGCAGCGGCAAAACTGGCAAACCGCGTAAGTCAGAGGGCTGAAACGATTATTCATGCTTATGTGCATGGGCAATATGGGGGGAACGTTCTCGACTTGCTAGAGCCGAATCATGCGGCACTCTTTTATCCGACAATTTATGATAATGCTCGCCTGCCGATCAATTATTCGTCGCATACAGCAGAATGCGACAAAAAATGTGATGCCTGCCAGTATTGCAGAAGAGCATTACAGGCCGCCTTGGTATGTTTGAAAGAAAGAAGTGAGTGAAATGCTAACAAGTGCAATAATTAAAGAAGCGGCGCTTACCGCGGGAGCGGATCTGTGCGGTGTCTGCAGTATGGAACGATTTAAAGGCGCGCCTGCTGAAATGAATCCGCAGCTTCTATTTCCAGAGGCAAAAAGCTGCATTGGTTTTGCTTTTCGTATTCCGCGCGGCGTTCAGCGCGGAATTGAAGAGGGAACGCAGTTTTATCAGTATCCCTCTATGGCATATGGCGGTATCAACGAAATCTTTGCGCCTGCGGTATTGTATCAGGTGGGGAAACTGATCGAGGATGAGGGATACGAGGCCTTTGTTTACCGAAATACTGGCGCAAGGGGCGTTGTATCCGATATGGATGGCAGCCCTGGCAATACGCTTTCGCCTGAAGAGCAGATAGAGATCAACGAAAATGCAAAGACTTCCACGGCGCATCATCGTAGCGTGCAATTTACAAGACCGACACGAGAAGGATACACAGCGCCGGATCTGCAATTCTCTTTTCGAATTGCTGCGGTTGCCTGTGGCCTTGGTGAGATTGGCTGGAGCAAGCTTCTTTTAACGCCGCAGTTTGGTCCGCTGCAGCGCGTAGCGTTTATTTTCACTGATGCGGAACTGGAAAGCGACGAAATGTATCATGGAAAGCCACTTTGCAGAAGATGTGGCGCATGCGTTGCACAATGTCCAGGAGGCTGCATTCCTCCAATTCGCGGCGGGAAAAGCGTCAAAATTAATCTTGACGGTAAAGAATGCGAATGGGGTGATATCGATATGTGGCGCTGTTATGCGTTTTACACACATGCCGGGCGTTACTACAACCCCTTTGTGCCGAAAGAAGTTTGGGACGCGAATGAAAACGGCGCGTTGGATCTCATGGAGGGTATAACGAATGTGGCAAATGAGCACGAGGTCATGAAGGTATATACTGCACTGCAAAAATACTTCCCGAGCTGGGTTGGCTATAACATGGCAAAATGTGGCGGCTGTATTCGTGCATGCGTGGCAACACTGGAGCATAAAGGCGGCTGTATGGAAGGACGGTTTGAGCGACCGCTGCGAACAAAAAAGCCATGGAAGTTAGATAGATGAGGGGTGGTACTATGCTGACAAGTGCTTATATTAAGGAAAAAGCAAAACAACTTGGTGCAACAGTTTGTGGTATTGGAGGGGTTTACGACGAGCCAAATCCGCAGAGAGACCCTAAGATGATTCTTCCTGCAGCAAAGTGTATTATTGGCTTTGGCTTTGCAGTCCCCAGAGGATTGTATCGTGCAATGGAAAACGGCAATCAGTATTATACCTATACCACTATCGGCGTAAAGTACATAGATGAAGAACTGGCGGAAATATTTCTGCTCAAAATGGGCGGATTGATTGAAGATAGCGGCTATGACGCATGCTTGCAAAAGACAATCCCAAATCTGCGAATTAAAGGAGATAAGCAAACAAATCCAGAGGTTGTAGATACCTATGAACTAATTCATGCAGAGGCGGTTGCTCCGGGAAAGCCTGTCCCAGATGTCATCATTGATTTTGGAAAAGCTGCGAAAGCATGTGGCCTTGGCGAAATGGGAATGAGTGGGAAAATTATCAATCGAGAATATGGTCCATTTATGCGCTACTGCTTTATCATTACGGATGCACCGTTAGAATGTGACGAGCCATATGCCAAAAATGTATGCGACCATTGCGGTGCCTGTGCAAAAGCCTGCCCTGGACATGCCATTTTAGAAAGCGGTCTTGATACATGGCAATGCAGCGTTTATTACAAAGGTGCGCACAGATCCAATCCGTTCATGAAGGCCGGATTTTTGAACGATGAGCCAGAGCGTGAAGATATTTTGAATGGAAACAAGAAATTTGACGCAGTGTCAGCTAGAGCGCTATATCCGCAACTGAAGTTTCTGCCAAATACACAATGGGGATATTCAGCGTGCATTTGCGGCAGAAAATGCGATATTGCCTGTTATCGGCACATCGTGGGGGAACTGTAAGGATGAATGGTCTGAGAGAAAGAATTATCGAAGTTGCAAAGGCAAACGGTGCTGATATCATTGGATTTGCACCTGCAGAACGATTTTCTCGGGAGGATGAGATTTTTAAGATTCTTCCTGAAACAAAAACTGTGATTGGTATGGCATTCCGTGTTTTGCGAGGAATTTATCGTGGTGTAGAGGAAGGCACAACATATTATCAGTATACAACCATGGGCGTAGAGAACATGGAAGAAACGATTATGCCGATGGCACAGATTAAGGTTGCAATGCTGATTGAATCTGCCGGGAAGATTGCACTGCCGCAAAGAAAGCACCAACAGATTATGAAGGAAGAAAATAGCACAAATCCGGAGGTCGCCTATGATGCCGTGTTCAGAGGGTGTACGCACGAACATCAGATTGATTTTCTACAGGCAGCACAAAAATGTGGACTTGGCGAAATTTCCTTTTGCAATACCCTCCTGACGGATGACTACGGGCCTATGGTTCGTTACTGTTTCATCCTAAGCGACGCTGAACTGGATGCAACGCCTGTTGTGCAGCCGCATTTGTGTGATAATTGCGGCAAATGTCGTGAAGCCTGCCACGGACATGCCATCGACAAGAACGGAAAGACAGATCCGTGGCAGTGTACTGTTTATTATAATGGTGCAAACGGACTGAAAAATCCGTTCATGCCGCCGGATGCGTTCAGCAAGTTAAAAAACCGACTGGAGATCATTGCGGGTGAAGCCGATGTGACACCCGAAATCGCAAAGATAATCCTGAAGAATATTTACTTTTATCCACCGGCACAGCATGCATATCAGGGGTCGATTTGCGGCCGTGCTTGTGATATGGCTTGCTATGTGCATCTGGAGGAAAAAGGGGCTCTTAAAAAGAAATTTAAAACGCCATTTCGCAAACGCGAACCATGGTCATTCAAAATCGAAGATTTTGAAATCAAGTCGGTATAGAGATGAACTGTAAAAAGCGCGTTGTGCAGTTTCAAACGATGTGCTTTGGAATACATGATGTAACCCAACAATATGTGTTTTCTAACAATAGAAGGCCAATATGAGAATCTTGTTTCAAGGTGATTCCATTACGGATACGCTGCGTAGAAGCTATGACAGCGCGAACTTCATAGGGAGTGGGTATCCATGCTTGGTTCAGGCGGATCTTTGCCTTGAACGCACGGATATTGAGGTATTGAACTGCGGCGTCAGTGGCAATCGTGTGACCGACTTGCTGTCGCGCTGGAAGAAAGACTGCATTGATGTGCAGCCGGATATTCTTTCAATCCTGATTGGCGTTAATGATGCGTGGAAAGAAGTGACGCAGCAAGAGGATACGGATGGAGAGCTGTTTGAGGAAACCTATCGGGTGTTGCTCCGATACACAAAAAGAATGCTTCCCAAAACACGGATCATTTTGCTTGGCGCGTATCTGACGCACGGAACAGAAACAGATGACAAATGGGATGGACTCTATAAAGAAACTGCAATTCGCAATGCAATCACGCACCGCCTTGCCGCCGAATTTGGCACAGAGTTTTTGGATCTCCAGAAGCTCTTTGACGAAGCGTGTAAGAAGCTTCCACCGGAGCACTGGACGCAGGATGGCGTACATCCTACGGCTGCGGGACACAGGCTTCTTGCGAACGCATGGGAAAACAAAATGCAAACGGCTTTAGTGGCTGTTAAGAAATGAGGTAAAAACAATGAAGCGCAGTGAAATCAACAAAGCCTTAAAAGAACTCGAAGCCATGTGCGCGCAGGAGCATTGCTATTTGCCGCCGTTCTGCAACTTTACACCAGAAGAATGGAAGTCAAAAGGACATGAATATGACGAAGTCCGTGACTGTATGCTTGGCTGGGATATTACCGATTACGGTCTTGGCGACTTTGACAAGGTCGGTATGTCACTTATCACCATCCGCAACGGCAACCGCGCCATGCAGGACAAGTACCCGAAAGTCTACGCTGAGAAATTGCTCTACATGAAAGAGGGGCAGTATTCCCCGAATCATTTCCATTGGTATAAAACGGAGGATATTATCAATCGCGGCGGCGGCAACATCCTGATCCGCGTCTACAACAGTCTGCCCGACGAGTCCATCGACTGCGAATCCGACGTGACCGTCCACTGCGATGGCAGAACCTACACCGTTCCTGCCGGAACGCAGGTGCGCCTGACGCCGGGTGAGAGCATTCATATCCAGCAGTATATGTATCACGATTTTGAGGTCGAACCCGGCACGGGCGCTGTCCTGCTGGGCGAGGTCAGCCAGTGTAACGACGATAATACCGACAACCGCTTCAACCCGCCGGTTGGCCGCTTCCCAAAGATTGAGGAGGACGAGCCGCCCTATCGTCTGCTCTGCAACGAATATCCGACTGCGAAGTAAGACGCAAGAATCGAATCGGTAAGTACCTATACGACATAACGAATTGCAAAGGTGGCATTCATAATGAAAAAAGCTTTGGTTACAGGAGCAAGTCGAGGAATTGGATATGCAATCGCAAAAAAACTGTCTCAAAACGATTGTAAGGTCGTTATTACCGGAAGAAATATCGAAACCCTTGAACGGGTTGCGAGTGAACTGGGCAAAAACGTGCTTCCTATGGTTTGGAATGCTATGGATTTCGATAAGGCCAATGAGAAAATTGCCCAAGCTGCTGATATGCTTGGCGGGCTGGACATTGTTGTAAATAACGCCGGAATTTTTGCGCAAAGATACGAGTGGGATAAGCATGAATTATTAAAAACGACTCCACGCGAATGGTCGGATGTTATAACTGTCAACGCAAGCGCAGTTTTTTTTACCATGCAGGCGGCTGTTAATTATATGCTTGAGCATCATATCAAGGGCAATATCCTAAACGTCACTTCTGTAACTGGGGAAGAACCGGTCTACGGCGCGTATGGCGGCTCGAAAATTCTTGCGACCGGACTTACCCGCGGATGGGGCAAGATGTTTGCCGCCGATGGGATCACCATAAATGGAATTGCACCTGGGCCTGTTGCGACTGAGATGAGCAACTGGCACGAGGGAGATTCCATGAAGTGCGCCAGAATTCCTTACGGACGATTTGTAACGATAGATGAAATTGCTGGACTCGCAATGTATCTTTTGGATGAAAAAGCAAAGATGGTCTGCGGCGAAACCGTGATTATCGACGGTGCTTACTCAATCAGAGGTGCTGAATAAATTATTAAGGTCGGCATTGAGTTAAATGGTAGTGTTGTTTTGACCTTGCACAGTCATAAAAACTTGTTTATAGCGCGAAATGCGGCCTTCAAAAATTTAATGAATTAAAACATGACGGGAAAATTTGACTTAGTGGGAGAAAGTATGGCTGAAATAATTGACCTGAGTGGCACTTGGTCCATGAAAAGGGCAGGAGACACAACCGCGTATCCTGCGACAATTCCCGGATCGGTCTACGCTACTTACTTGGAAAATTGTGTTATTGATGATTTGTATTGGCGTGATAATGAAATAGCAGCCTTCCATTTGATGGATTCAGATTATACTTTTACGCGCAGCTTCTTAATTAGTGGTGAAGATATGTCCGCCCAAAGACTGCTGTTGCACTGTGATGGAATCGATACAATTGCAAAGATAAGCGTCAATGGTATATCTGTCTTGGAATGTGACGATATGCATCGGACATATGAGGTTGATATTCATGAGTATGTAAAGAAGGGAGAAAATGAAATTGAAGTCTATTTCTATTCCCCCAATAGAATTGCGGCTGAACGATTTGCAAAAGAGCCGTCAAATGGGACACGTGACTGTACACGTGGCTTCCCAGCGGTACGAAAAGCACACTATATGTACGGATGGGATTGGGGCGCGAGACTGCCAGACGCAGGTATATGGCGGAACATCTATATACAAAAAATAACGAATGGAAGGATAGTAAGTGTCTATATTCAGCAAAAACACGAAGGCGGGAAGGTTTCACTCCTTTTTACACCAGAAGTTGAATGCACAAGCGACTATTTAGTATCGTATAGTATCATGTCTCCAAGTGGCACGGAACTTAAAGTGTGTGGAAATCAGGCTATTATCTCCGAACCGGAAATTTGGTGGCCTAATGGGTTTGGATCGCAGCCGCTATATACTGTGAAAGCTTCGTTGTTTGTGGCCGAGAAACAATGTGACTTATGGACACGAAAAATCGGGTTAAGGAAGATTAGGGTTAGTCGGGAAAAAGACCAAAACGGTGAAAGTTTTGCCCTGTGCGTGAACGGGTTGCATATTTTTTCGATGGGAGCAGATTACATACCAGAAGATCACGTCCTTTCACGAATGGATTCTGAGCGGACACGAAAGTTAATTCAGAATTGTAAAGCTGCCAACTTTAATTCCATCCGTGTATGGGGTGGTGGATTCTATCCGGATGATTATTTTTACGATGCATGCGATGAAGCAGGACTAGTTGTTTGGCAAGACTGCATGTTTGCATGTGCAATCTACAATTTGACCCCTGCCTTTGAAGAAAACATTATTGCGGAGCTTACGGACAATATTCGCAGACTACGTCATCATGCGTCACTTGGAATTTGGTGTGGAAACAATGAACTTGAATGGCAGATGTATACGCATGAGTATTCGCAAACACCACGACAGCAAAGCGACTATGTAAAGATATTTGAGTATATTATCCCTAAAACTATACAAGCAAATGATCCAGATACTTTTTTCTGGACGGCTTCTCCATCTTCGGGTGGAGGGTTTGATAATCCGAATGATGCCAGCCGAGGAGATGCACACTATTGGGACGTGTGGCATCAGAACAAACCATTTACAGAGTATAGAAAGTACTTATTCCGATATGTAAGTGAATTTGGGTTCCAATCTTTCCCTTGTTTGAAAACCATTGAAAGTTTTACAAATCCAAATGATAGAAATGTTTTTTCATATGTTATGGAGAAGCATCAACGCAATAATGCTGCAAATGGAAAAATACTGTCGTATCTGGCGCAGACTTTTTTGTATCCATCAAGCTTTGATATACTGTTGTATGCGTCTCAACTGCTTCAAGCAAAAGCTATCCGCTATGGAGTGGAGCACTGGCGAAGGAACCGAGGCATTTGCATGGGGGCAATATACTGGCAGTTAAATGATTGTTGGCCTGTTGCAAGTTGGTCATCCATTGACTATTTTGGGCGATGGAAAGCTCTCCATTATGAAGCAAAACGTTTCTTTGCACCGGTTTTGCTTTCTTGTTGTGAAGAAGGGGAACTGACCATTGAACCCAATATTAACGGACAGTTCCATGAGGACATATTGTGCAGTATGCGCCTTAACATATCGAATGAAACTCGGTCCGATATACAATGCACAGCGAGATGGTCATTGCGTGACCCATATGCGAATATAATTGAAACCGGCGAAGAATATGTTACAGTAAAAGCAATGTCTGCGACATGGCTTGATAACCATGTGTTCCCACAAGCTGATTTGCATAGGCACTATACATCATATGAGCTGGTTATAAATGGAGCTGTCATTGGATCAGGAACGGCACTATTTTGTGCTCCGAAGCATTTTGAATTTGAAGATCCACAGCTGTCTGTGGTCTCAGATGGAAACAGAGTTACTGTTACTTCAAAAGCTTTCGCACAGAGTGTAGAGATTGTATGTCTTGATGGCGATGTTGTGCTCGAAGATAACTTCTTTGATCTAAACGGCAATAGCAAAACTGTAGCTATTCTTTCAGGGAAAGGACAGAAGTTTACCGCTAGATCAGTATATTCTATTCGTTAAGAAGACGAGGATAAATTGCTGCTTGCGTGTGCCTGCACATAAGGAAAAAGATGAAGATAACGTTATTAATAATCAGTATGTTTTCGTGTTTAATGGTAGGCGTGGGAAACAAAGCCTATGCTCTTAACCGAAATATACAACAAAAGCAAATCTTGCTATTTAACACAGCCAGCGGAGCGGTTGCTACATGTGTGTTGTTCGTGTGGGGCGGGATTGAGAAAATATCCACCTTTTCACTTTTGCTTGGAATTGCCTTTGGCGTAATTACTATGCTTCAGCAGTTTTGTATGCTCAGCGCCCTGCAATGCGGTCCAATGGCATATACCATTTTAATAGATGCGCTGTCGGCAGTTATCCCGGCAATATCGGGGATACTCATATGGCATGAACAGGTTAAAGTGTTGCAAATAATAGGCGTTGCGTTAATGGTTTTATGCTTCTACCTGTCTATACAGCCAAACACAAGTGAAAAACGGGCATCCGCTCGGTGGTTGACGTTCAGCTTTGGAACATTCCTGTGTACAGGCGCTATTGGCGTTTTGCAGAAATGGCATCAAATGAGTGCGTATCAAAGCGAACTGAACGGTTTCTTGGCGACGGCATTTTCTGTATATACGGTAATCGCATTGCTTGTATCAGTCAAATGGATTGCTTTTAGCGAGAAACAGAGAAAAGCAATAAAAGACGTTGCAACGTTGAGAAATCTATTGCTTGCCCTTATGGTAGGACTCTGCTGCGCTGTGAATAACAAACTAAATCTATATTTGTCAGGCGTAATTGACAGCATGCTTTTCTTCCCGCTTGTAAACGGTGGAAACATTATTTTGGCAACAATTATGTCGTTTGCAGTTTTTCACGAAAAACTGAGCAAACGTCAGTGGTGTGGTATACTTGTTGGAATGATTGCGGTGCTGTTACTTGTTGCGTAGCATTAATATCGTGGAACTGATACAGAAGAACCCGCTCCCAGCCTTTATGCAGGCGCTTTGCCGGATAGTCTGTATTACACAGGATTCCCGCCAGTACACTCTGCTGTTCGGCCTGCTGATAGGCAAACTCACACATACGCTGATGCACGAAAGCAGAACGCAAATACTGAGCAAGACAGTCATAATTGTACGTACATGTTTTTTCACGTTTTCAGTTCCTCCTCTTATTTATTAAATGCGCTGCTTATATCTTATTAGGAGAAGTGAAAAATGGTAAGGGATAATTATTTGACATTTTGTTAGAAATAACGACCAATCGCAAGCAGCATGTTGTTTTTTTGTAAAAGTTGAATTACATTGTATTTGCACCGATAGGTCAAAATACAAAAAGATACGAACAGGAGTGCTGACGATGGCATGGATAACGCTTCGATATTTCAGCGAAGTTCTTGGTATGCAACGGGAACTGTACGCGATTGTTCCGCAGAAAAACAAAGCAGGTGAAATTGGATTATCCGACAACGGAACTGACCTGCGCGGCAAATGTCTCTATCTCCTACATGGGTTAAGCGACGACCATACGATCTGGATGCGCAGAACCTCCATTGAGCGGTACGCAGAAGCCTATGGTCTAACCGTCGTTATGCCAAACGGGGATGTCAGCTTTTACACAGATATGAAGCACGGGCGCAAATACTATACGCACATCGCGCAGGAAATTCCGCGTATCGCACAGGAATTTCTACACGTTTCTGGCCGTAGAGAGGACAGTTTCATTGCCGGTCTCTCTATGGGAGGATATGGTGCCTTAAAAATCGGGCTGCGTGAAAGCCACGCGTTCCGCGCCTGTGCAGCGCTTTCACCGGTCACAGACTTGCATTTTCTTTCTGCCTACGATGATCTGTACGACGCAATCCTTGGCGCCAACTGTCCGATTCCAGCGCAGGACGATCTTTTTGCCTTGGCATCGCAGCATCAAAACGATGCACAGAAGCCAGATATATATTTGACAATCGGAACAGAAGATGCTCTATATCCTTCAGCGGTCCGGTTCCGCGATGTCATGCGGAAGCTACCCTACCAATTTGAGTGGCGCGATGGTCATGGCAGTCATAGCTGGGACTATTGGGATGCAGAAATTCAAAACGTGATGGCATGGATGGCCGCACTATCATAAGGAGACACAAACATGAAGCAACCGAGCTGGCTTTCATCCGCGGTTTTTTACAACATCTATCCGCAGTCGTTTTATGACACAAATGCGGACGGCATCGGTGATCTGAATGGTGTCCGGGCGAAGCTGCCCTACATCCGCGACATGGGCTTCACGGCAGTCTGGCTGAATCCGTTCTATGAATCGCCGTTCCGCGACGCGGGCTATGATATCACCGATTTTTACAAGGTCGCGCCGCGCTACGGCACGAATGAGGATTTCGCCGCGCTCTGCACAGCTGCGCACGAATACGGCATCAAGGTCGTCGTTGATCTGGTCGCGGGGCATACCGCGCTGGAATGCGAGTGGTTTCAGAAATCCGCTCTGCCAGAGAAAAATGAGTACACAAACCG
>ULWP01056210.1_pt1 | contig 26843 bp, 21 predicted proteins | sample 1960461 | NCBI WGS metagenome assembly ULWP01 (sample SAMEA4835815, study PRJEB28245) | human gut metagenome | biome: gut microbiome; material: fecal sample | place: Denmark | collected 2008
GTTGCTTTCCACTCCTGCATTGCCGACGAATTCAAGGATTTTCTTGTGGACAAATTAAAGTTTGAAGCACCGTCTTGCAGTCGTCACGATTATATGTCGATTTATAAAAAAGACGACGGCAAATACTATCTGAAATTTGCCCTTCAATTCAGATTTAAATTGAAAAAATAATGCGAGTGTGCAGTTTGTTTTGCGGAATCGGCGGAATAGACCTTGCCTTTACGCAAGCCGGGCATGAAATCGTATGGGCTAACGATATCGATAAATACGCCTGTATGACCTATCGGCACAATTTCCCCGAGACGGTTTTGGTCGAAGGCGATATTCGCACGATCGATAAATATGATATCCCCGATTTCGATATACTTGCGGCAGGGTTCCCTTGCCAACCGTTTTCGGTTTGCGGAAAACAAAAAGGCTTTTCGGACGAACGAGGAAATTTGTTTTTCGAAATCGGAAAAGTAATCGATGCGAAACATCCTTCCATCGTATTTTTAGAGAATGTCGCAAATCTTACGGAACACGATCACGGAAAAACATTCAATGTTATTCATAACGAACTTGCGGGGCGCGGATATTTTATTCGTTATTTGGTTGCGGATGCTTGCGATTACGGCATTCCGCAACATAGAACGAGAACCTTTATCGTTGCGTTTTCGGACAGAACCGCCTGCGAAAGTTTTACGTTTCCGGAAAAAGTTCTGCTCGAAAAACGAATAACAGATATTATCGATGTGACAGTAAAAGCGAATGACAAATATTACTATTCGCCAGATTCGGCAAAGTATCAACGTTTAAGTCGATATATTGCCGACGAAAAGCAGTTGTATCGATTTGCGGATTACGGTATTCAATCGAGCAAAAACGGCATATCGTTTACGCTCAAAGCGAATATGGGAACGTATTACGACCGAGTGCCGATTATAAAGGATAATTTCGGCATACGAAATATCACGTCGACGGAATGCCTTGCGTTACAAGGTTTCCCGAATAATTTCTCTTTTCCCCTTACCGTTCCCGAAAGAGAACAATACAGGCAAGCGGGAAACACTGTGTGCGTGTCAATCAGCTACCAAATAATTCGAGGATTATTATGCAAATAGAAGAATTCGTTTCAAATTATAAAGCGTTTTGCGAGTCAAAGTTCGGAAGCCGAACAGGTACCGCAACTTCTTACGCGAACGCTTTAAAATATTTATTTGAATATCTCGGTTTTAATAAAGTCGACGAAACTGCCGTTTTAACGGTAAAAAGCTTAGATCCGGACATCAGAGACAAACATTGTGTTTTTTACAATGGCATTCTTGGCGAGTTTTCTTCTAAAGGTAGAAGTTCGTATATAGAAAATGGATTTTTAAAAGCTGCAATTCCTGCCCTGTATGAATTCCTGAACGAACACCCGTTGCCGCATAACGAACAAGCGGATGATATTTTGCTTGGTGCTATCCATGATGATAAGATAAAGGCTCAATTCAATCGCAATGAGTTAAGGCGTATTCTTCCGACCGCAGCTTATTGTGAGCATACATACGATATACGCCGTGTAAACGGCACGATAAAGGATGCTGCAAAAAGGATTTACAGCGGCAGAATAGCAGAAAAATATTTTTTGTCATTTCTTAATGATTGTTTGGGATTAGAACAAGGAATCGATTTTATTGACGTGTCGAACAATAAAGAATACGGATACGACATTAGGCTTTTCGGCTGCGGAATCGAAGTAAAAAATATAAAAAGCGGCGGTTTTTATCTTACAGATAATGAAATTGCTCGATTGGAGCATTCAGAAACTCATTTAATACTTGTAGATATAGACAACGGAATTTGGTTGTTGAAAAATAATTCGACTTGGCTTAAAACAATTATTGCTAATATTAAATCAATTCGCAATTTTTGTAAAGATAACTATAGCCAATTAGATTTAACGGATATACGCATCAATATAAATAACGATGCCGAAAAAGATACGACTGAGATTTCAGGTTTAAGCAAACAGGAAATCAAAGATACATTAATGTAAATTGCGCTGGAGAAAAATATGCCTTTTGAAGTAATAGATTTGTTTTGCGGAGTTGGAGGGCTTACATGCGGAATGCGCCAGGCAGGCTTTCGTGTTGTAGCCGGATTCGACAATGATCAAACATGTGAATATACATATAGCCACAATAATCATACGGAATTCCATTGTAGAAATATCAAAGAAGTAACAGGAGCGGAAATAAACGGTTGTTATTCTTTCGGTGCTCAGAAAATTCTTGTCGGCTGCGCGCCATGTCAACCGTTCTCGACAATGAGCTATAAGCGTTTTATTGCATCACCGAGAGAAAACGATATGAAATATGATTTATTGTCGGAATTCGGAAGACTAATAAAGGATGTTCAGCCTGTCATTGTTGCTATGGAAAACGTGCCAGAGTTAAGGAATACAGGTGTTTTTCAAAGCTTTTTAGAAACTTTGAGAGATAACGGATATTTTACCGACGGCGGTCGTGTTGTATATTGCCCCGATTATGGCATTCCGCAAAACAGGCACAGATTTATTCTATTAGCATCAAGAATCGGAGAGATTACACTTCTCCCTCCTACTCACAAGCGAAAAGAAGTAACGGTTCGTCCATTTATTGAAAAATTACCTCCCATTGCAGCCGGAGAAATGTATGAATTCGATAAACTCCACCGTACGGCAAGTCTTTCCGAAATAAATCTAAAACGTATTAAAGCGTCTGTTCCCGGTGGGACTTGGAAAGATTGGCCCGAAGAATTAAGATGCGCTTGTCACAAAAAAGATTCGGGACAAACTTATACGTCTGTTTACGGTAGGATGTCTTGGGATAAAATCGGTCCGACTATGACTACGCAGTTTTTCTGTTACGGTACGGGACGATACGGTCACCCTGAACAAGATAGAGCGCTATCCTTACGCGAAGGAGCTTTGTTGCAAACGTTTCCCCGAGATTACGAATTCTTCCCGCCGAACGTCACTGATTATTGTATGAGAGATGTGGCTCGGCACATAGGGAATGCTGTTCCTGTTCGCTTGGGCGAAATTATAGGAGAAAGTATACGTCACCATATAGACGAAAACATATGATAAGGAGATTTAAGTTTTATGGATAAGAGAGAGGAGTTGCAATTAAAATTTGATCCGAGAACCATTGAACACCTGGGGATTAAAATGTATTCGCAATTACCATACGCTTTGGCGGAATTGGTTGCTAATGCATATGATGCTGGAGCAAGTAAAGCCGAAATAAAGTTGTATGACAGTATATCTACGGACAAGAGAATTGTTATTTCCGACGATGGCGATGGAATGTCTTACGACGAAGTTCGAGATAATTTTTTAGTTATAGGTAGGAAACGCAGGGACACGGATGCAAGTAGAATAAATTCAAAGGGAAGGAAAATTACTGGTAAAAAGGGCTTAGGTAAGCTTGCTCTTTTCGGTATAGGTAAAACGATATGTATTGAAACAACAAAATACGGGGAGGAATATAAAACGGTTTTTGTCCTAGATTGGGATAGTATTTTGAATGAGTCAACTGGTGTTTATCGTCCCAAAGAAAAACAGGTTAAAAAGGATGATGTGCGCGAAAGCGGAACAACAATAACATTATCACGTTTATCCAGAGTGACAGATTTCGACTTAGAACAAACAGCGATTTCTTTATCCAAATTATTTAATTGCTTTAGCGAGGATTTTTGTATTGAGATTTCTAAAAACAATTGTAAACCTATTTCATTAACAAGAGAAATGAAGTACGAGGGTATCGATAAAGAGTTTGAGTGGGATGTAGCAAATATTACAGAACAATTGAAAACTGAATATAAATTCAGTGATGAAATAAAAGGGAGAATAATTTCATCGAAAAAACCTATGAAGCAAGATTTAAGAGGCATTACCCTATATGTGAACGGCAGGCTTGCCAATGTTCCAAGTTTTTTTGGTGTGTCCGAAGCAGGTCATACTTTTTCATACATTTCAGGTTGGATAGATGCCGATTTTATAGATGAGTTTAGCGGGGATCTTATTTCTACCGACAGACAATCTGTAAGCTGGGATTTGCCCGAGGCCGAAGAATTAAAAGAGTATTTGCAGAGTATAGTCAGATTCCTTGTAAAAGACTGGAGCTTAAAAAGAAAAAAAGCAAAAGACGACAATAATACCGCAAAAACTGGCGTTAATATTTCTGAATGGTATTCAAAAGTTCCGGATGAGGTTAGGCCAAAGCTTTCAATGATAATTAATAAAATAGCCGATAAGCCAGAAATTGACGATGTGGATTTTTCAGAGGTTGTGCATACGGTGTATGATTTAATCCCGCCGTACACGTATTATCATTATCGTCTTTTGCATGCACAAGTTCGGGATTCTGCTGAAATATATTACAAAAACAAAAACTATTATGCTGCGTTTCAGGAAGCAATGAAAAGATATAAAAATGCAGTAAAAACCAAGTCTGGCGTATCAGCAGCGGAAGATTATGATATAGTTGCTAATGCTTTTGGGAAAAATAAGCTGCTTGAGACGACTGCAAATTTCAAAATGCGGCCCAGCGGAACTCCTTTTGAAAAGAAAACTCTTGAAAATATAGAAGAGGGGCAGAAGCTCCTTTCCCTGGGAGTCGTATGCGGAGGGAGGAATATTGTTAGTCATGAGGAAATAGCGGACTTAAAAGAAACGGGATTGTTTACCGAAAAAGACTGCTTGGATATGTTAAGTCTTTTATCGCATCTGTTTAAACGACTTGATGAGTCCAAAAAGAGAACTTAACTGTAAATCGCGATATATCTTTGGCGCATTTTGATGAAGTACTCAAATACGGTGGATTGCGCGCGCTCAAGTATGGCGGCGATTTCGGGATAACTCAATCCGTTTTGCCGACATTCGAGCGCAATTCTCATATTGTCCGTCAGATTAAGGCTGTCAACGATGGAATCATAGGCGGTATAGTCTTTGACAACATCTTCTTCAATCTCAAAAGACGGTTCGCTGACGGGCGTTAAGGCATCAAGGCTCACGGAGCGGTAATTATCGCTTGTTTTTCGGGTTATAAGTTTAGACATCGTTCTAATGCACGCAATCTTGACTGTTATTGCTTTGTCCTTTTTATCGTATGCCAAAACGTCGTTTAATCGCTTCCCATAATGATTACAAAGGAATAGCGCACATTCTTGGACTAAATCATAACTGTCGCTGAACGTGTGGTTAATATCGCTTTTACGCTTTATATCAACGCATAGGTCTGCATACATCTTTTGCATTCTGCTTCCCATATAACCGATAAGGAATCGTGTTTCGTACATAGCCAGTTGTTCTGCCATTGCAAGAACGTTATTTTCCGAGATTGTTTCTTTGAAAACGTCATAATTTTTGATGTGTTTTTTCATTTTTGAATACGCTCCGAGTTTTATTTGCCTTTCGGCAACAAGACGGCGCAGCACCGAGAAAAACTAAAAAAACGTATCAATTCAAATCGCATGATGCCTATGTCAACGACCAGCGTAAATTATTGCGCTTACAATAAAAGAGCCTATATCGAACAAGCAATAATTTTGCCGTTGATATAGGCTTTTCTCTGTGCTAAACCGTCACCCCGAAAGGCAATAAATCGGAGCGGTGAATAAGAAACGAACGGTGGAATTTGCATCTAAATTCCGATGCAAGAATTTCCGAAAATATTAAAAATTTTATAGATAAAACCTGGTTGCGAAGAAATTCTTTGTAAAAAATAATACGAACTCGGTTTGTGAGTTCGTATTATTTGTTCTTGGCGTAGCATAAGGGATTCGAACCCCTGACCTTCTGGTCCGTAGCCAGACGCTCTATCCAGCTGGGCTAATGCTACATTGCCTGCTTCGTTTAAAGCATAAATATTATATTGTTATAAAAAAGAAAAGTCAACCGTTTGCGGAAACATCGTTTTCTTTTTTTGGCAACTTTTTTGCGAGGTTGCAAATTTATTTGTTTTCGTAGTCTTTGAGCAAGCCGTTTATGCCGTTATAGGAGAGGGTGGCGACGATTTTTGCCATGTCGTCGAGAGAATGTTCCTTCGACGAGTTGAACCAGCGTTGAAACACCGTAAACATGCCAGAAATGACGAAGTCGAGCACGATGTCGAGCGTTGCTTCGTCAAGGACGGAATATTCGGAAATGACCTCTTTGGCACGTGATTTGAGGGATATAAAGAGCTTTGAAACGAGATTTGAGTTGCTTTCGACGGAAATCAAATGTTGATAGAAGTCAAAATCACTGTTGATGATTTTGACAAGCTCGTCAAACATTTTGTTGGGATTGTGCAAAAGTTCGTTGACGTTGTGTTCGCGGATGACTTTCTCAAAACTGTCGATGATTTTGTTCTCGATTTCGCCGGTAAGCTCGTAGATGCCGTCGTAGTAGTTGTAGAACGTTTTGCGATTGATGTCGGCTCTGTCCGCAATATCCTTGATGGTGATGTCGTTGATGTTCTTTTCGGACAGTAATTGCGCAAAAGCGCGGTAGATGGCTTTTTTTGTTTTTGCGATACGTCTGTCGACTTTTTTCTCTTCCATTTTTCGATACTATTTTCGATGTTTTCGAGGAATAATACACAAAGGGTGTGTTGCCATGTGTAATATGCCGCACTTTTCGCGATTTTGCCGTCCTCGAAACTATCGGAAAGTCCTTGCGTTTTTTCTTGTCTGTATTATAATACACATATGAGGTATAAGTCAAGATTATTGCATAATTTTTCGATAATATCACAGGGAAAATCGTGAGAAAACGATAAAAAGACGATAAAAGAGAGGTTATAATTATGAACGTTGCAATAGTAATCGATATATTTCATGACAAGGGTAACGGCACGTCCATGTCGGCAAGGCATTTGGTTGAAAACCTCGTCGAGCGCGGAATTGGCGTAAAAGTGCTTTGCGACAACGCAGGTCAGCAAAACGAAACGATGCAGGGAGTGGAGTTCGTTACGTTTCCCATACAACAAGTTCCTATCTATCAAAAAGTCATCGAGCAGCAACACGCATGGCTTGCATCTCCGAACGACGCGCGCATAAAAGAAGCTCTCAAAGACGTCGATTTGGTGCATATATACATGCCTTTTGCGCTTGGAACGCACTGCGCGCGCATAGCGCAGGAGTTGGGCATACCGGTGCTTGGGTGCTATCACGTGTCCGCCGAAAACATCACCTTCAACGCAAAAATGAAATATATCCCCGGTGCGACGCCTGCAATGTACGAATTGCTCAAAGTGTACCATTATAAGCCGGAGTGGATAAACAATATTCATTGTCCGTCAAGATGTATCGCATCGACGCTTATGGGGCATTTGTACAACCAAAATTTGCACGTGATATCCAACGGCTACGACCCTGCGTTCAAGCGTATAGACAACGTGAAAATCCCCGACGGTTGCGAGGATAAAATCATTATTACAAGCGTGGGAAGACTCACGGAAGAAAAACGGCAAGACCTCATAATAAAAGCGGTTGCAAAGAGCAAATACCGCGATAGAATATCGCTTTTCCTTGCCGGCAAAGGTCCGAAGCAAGAGGAATACGAGAAACTTGCAAAAGAACTCAACGTTGATTTGCACATCGTGTTTTTATCTCAAGGAGAGCTTGTCAATTTGCTCAACGCATCCTATCTTTTCGTGCAAGCGAGCGACGTTGAAACCGAATCCATAGCCTGCCTCGAAGCAATAGCGTGCGGCACCGTTCCCGTCATCAGCAACGCAAAAATGTGCGCTACGAAACAATTTGCGCTTACGCCGCAATCAACGTTCGGAAAGGGTAGTGCGTATTCGCTTGCAACGATGATGGATTTTTGGATTGCAAACAAGAAAACGCATGACGAAATGATGCCGAAATACAGCGAATTTGCCCAAAAATTCAGCTTGGACAAGTGTATAAATTATATGCTCGAATTGTATGAGTTTTTGCTCAACGACGACAAGAAAAAATATATCGTCAAAGACTACAACAACCCTATGACGTTTACGCTTGATAGGGATCAACTCGGATTGATTTCGCCAAAGCATAATCAATTCCGGTTGCTTGCAAAACAGAAGCGTTTTATGTCAAAGTGATTCAAGCAAAATCTGCGTCGATTTTGATGAAAACGCAAAAACAAAAAGCACACGGCAGTGTGCTTTTTATTTGCGGTTTTCGCATATCTAACGAGCTATTTTTATTTAAAAGGATTATTTGAGTTTGCCGAGCCCTATCGAATAACCTTGCGCTTTGCCAAGCTCTTTCGCACTCTTTTTGTCAAGCAGTTCTACGCAACGGATAAACGTGCAAATTTGCTCGCAAGCAAGGGCGGAGTTGTATTTGTCCATGTGATGATTTTCCGCAATCGAGCAAAGATAATCGGGAGCGGTGACAAGCGCGATTTCGGGAATACGCTTGTTGAAGAGAGGTTGACCTTCGCCGAAGTGGAGCAAATTGTGTCCGCGCAGCGTCATAGTGCGCACGATATCGCGCTCTTTTATTGCTTCGTAATAGACGTCGTCCACGACTTTGTTGCCCGTGTAGACGATTTCAACGTCTATGGGATTGGTCTGCGTGTACACGCCGTTTACGTCCTTCCATTCCGTGCATCCGAGATGTTCGACGGCGCAACCCGCAACCGCTTTCAAGCCGCCTTTTTTGCCTTTCCAAACCTGTTTGTTGTCGGCAAGGAAACGGGATGTTGCCTGATCCGTTCCCGTGCGGAAATTTGGGAGGCGGAAGTGTCCCGTGACGAATGCGAACACTAGATTTCTGTCCGTCGGATGTTCTTTGAAATACTCCATCATACGCAAAAGTCCGATTGCGCCGTTTTCTTCGCAGAAGTTGCATCCGTCGGTGTGAGTGTTGATTATTATTGCTTCCTTTGTGTCTTTTTTGCCTTTTATGACGGTGTAGAACGATTGCGTGTTGGCGTCTTCGAGCGTACCCGTGAGTTTGAGAGTTGCGCTCTTTTTCGCTTTTGCGGCTTCGAGCACCGTTTGTCCGTCCTTTTCGTTTACCCAAACCATAGGCACTTTGAGGTAGTGAAGGATAAAGTTGAGCACTTGCCCTTCGACCATTTTGTCCGACATATCTTCCCAAATGCAAATCATACCTTTCATGCCCGACAGTTGCGCAGCCCAGAAGGTGAGCAAAGTTTTGACGAAAGACGTACTGACCGGGCCTCTGTAACTCTTTTCGATTTCGAGGTCGCTCGGCAAGGATTTGCGCTTGTCAAAAGCGATTTTACTGCTTATTTTCGAGAGGTTTTTTATGTGACAAACGGCAATTTTGCCTCTTGCCCTTTGGAAGCCGAGAGGGTGATTCCCGACTACGACCAGCTTTCCGCTGACGCCGTTTTCGCCCGTGAGTCCGCTGTAAGGGAAGGGAGACGACACATGCACGTCTTTGCCGTCCACGACGAGCGAGCAGTCTTTGCATTGCCAACGCTTGAAAGTGTAGGGAGTGACGTTGACGTCAAGTCCGAGTTTGATGATTTGAGCCTTTATCCATTCGCAGAATTCGTTTTGCGCGTCCGTGCCGGTAAGACGAATTCCGAATGAGTTCATGGTGTTCATATCTTCGTCAACTTTTTTAGGGTTGAAGTATTTTGTTACGTCCATAATTTTCTCCTTCATATCCGTTGCCGTCGATATTGTTAAAAATATATCGACATATTTGATTGTAACACATTTGTAAGATATGTCAATGCGCAACAAAAAAGAAGAATGGATTTGGCAAGCGAACAACAAAAACAGAGAATGTCAAAATTGCGAATTCAGCCGATTAGATATATAAAAAAGCTCGACATTATTGTGAGGAGCTATTTTTGAGTGCCATATTTGGATTGATTTTGTTTAGTCTGCCGCTTCGCTCATCTCAATGCGGGTGTTTGGCATAAGTCGCATGAGAAAATATTGTATTGTCAATGTAAATCCGATCGAACAGAATACATGAATTTGAGCAATCGACGATATGGGATAGGGGCGTTCTACGATGCCTTTCAGATTTGCCAGTTTGAGCATAATGACAGAGGTCATCAGGACATAGGCAAGCATACCCACGGAAATCATGCCTTGTTTTGGGTTTCTCAAAAGCGTCGTGATAAAAAACAAAACTTCCGTCACAAAAAACATAATAAAGCCTATCGTTGCGACGTTGTTGTGAATTTCCCGCAATTTCTTGTATTTTTCGGCGAGTTCGCCTTCGACTTCGATCCACGGTACGGACATGCCGGCAGTGAGAATGGTTGCGCTTATCAGACTCAATCCCAAAAACAAATACTTCAATTGTTTTGAATACTGCCCTGCGTCAAGACACATTTTCATCGAAAGGATGAATCCTGCAACGAAAAGGAATCCGTAAAAGAGGACAAGTCCCATATGTTTTTCCCTGTAAGCGATATAAGAGAGGGATTTGAAAATAGGTTTTTGACCGTTCAAACTGCAACATATTGCCGAAATCGCAGGGAAGATAACGCACCAAAATGCAATCAAAATCACTTCGAACGCTTTTTGATGTTTATCGAGATATTTCGGTTTCGACGCATTATGGTTAAAAGCTTTTATATCCGAATCTCCCGTAAAGTTTATCCTAAAAGCATTTATAACACGAAAAGCCGAGAAATTCAACAGTTACTTCATTTTTAATATTTCTCCATTGAATTTTACATGTCGAATTTTTCAATCTGCATTCGGTTTGTCGGTGAGAAATCGCTATATCCAAGCACTTTTATTAAAATTTGCAACCTTGTAAACACAATTCGTATATCGGCGTGAAATTAAGGTTTTACTAATGCATGTAAAGGGCGCAAGCGGAAATCCTTACTGTTTAGTAGACCTTTTGAGTGGATTTGTTAAATTCTTGCAAAAGATAAAAAACATTAGTTCGACAAAAATCAAAATTTATGAAAAGTTTTTAATCATTTTTGAAATGGGCATTGTTTTTTCTTTTTAAATATGATAGCATAGTGTAGAAGCAAACGAGGAAATCGTGCATATTATTTAATAAATACTTGCAAAAATCCTGTCTGCTTGCCAAAGACGAATCGTGCTTACACGGTTAAGAGGGAATATTTGATGGTATGTGACATACATAACGCCAATGTTGACAAGAACGCATCCGCGATTCTTATCGGCTCCAATCTCATCGCCGAATCGGCTGTGAGATATATGGCGTTTTTGTCCGTGATTTTCGATCGCAACGGTAATTTTAAAACGATTTTCCATTCAGACAACACAACTATGCAAAAAACCTTAATTTTACGTAGGTGTTTTCAGCGTACCGGAAAATGCGTTTTCAAAAATAGCGAACAACGTTTGCAGTCGGTTTTCAACGTATACGGGTTTGACGCTCGATATTCGATTTAAAGGTATATAGGAGATCAAAATGTTCGATAGCTTGTTGCTTCTCAATAAATTAGGTTCTGTGGACATCGGATTTTTCGTTGCCTGCGCCGCGATAATCGTGCTTATCGTTGCGGTGTATTTTTTGATACCCGTATTCAACAAGAAGCAATATCGTGAGCAAAGGGACAATTTGAAAAAGCGCGAGGACGCGTTCAGATCCAATCGGAACGCAAGAGTGATGCAAGAAACCGCATCCGACGGCGACGTTTCGGCAAGCTCCGAGCAAAACGAAGTCGTTGAACAAGACGTTCAACCTACTGAAGTCGACGCCGTTTGTGACAACGCAAACGACAATACCGACGGCGGCGAAGACAAGCAATGAAGAAAGGTCTTGTCATTGCCAACATCATATATTATCTGTTCACGTTCACGATAGGCGTTTTGCTTGCCGTGTTCTTGCCGTATTTTTTGATGCTGTACGGAGAGTCGGTGAGCATAATCGAGAAGTCGCTCGCCGAAAAAAACTATTCGCAAGCGATAGCTATCGTCGGCGGATACTACGACGATCAATACGTTCTGCAACAAGATCTTCAAACGGGCGGGGGAATCGTGCTGTTTAAGGCGGCAACTCTCTATCCCGGTACGGACGAGGACGGCAACAGCGTGCAGGACATGAGAATGCACAAAGCCTATGCCGGCTTTATATATGGAATAAAAGATATATATAAGGTTGCAAAAAACGACAATAACAACGCAAAAATCAACGTGACCGATCTTGACGGAAACGTACACAGGGTTGAGGTGCTAGACACCGACAGCAACGGAGATTCGATAAAGGATACCAATTCCACTTGCGTAAAGAACGGATTTATCTACGTCGATCTCGATCAAGACACGCTCTCGTCAATCGCGAAAATCGAGTTGATAGATTGTGACGGCACGGTGTTTGCGAGCGTCGATGCAAATCTCGACTTCGGCGAAGAGTTCTTTGAGGACTGCGAAGCGTTCGTCACCGAGTATAACGCCGATTTCAAATCGGACAAGCTCAGCGGACTCAACGACGCGCTTCTTGCAAAAAACGAGCATTACAAAATAAGCTCCGACGGCGTGGTGAAGAGCAGCGCGGACAAAAAATCGGCAATCATAGTCGTCGTGTACTTTATCGGAATCTATCTTATCGGCGATTCGCTCATCGGAAAACGATACGTCATCAGATTCTTCAAGTGGGTGTTTGTCAAGGTGTTCAAGATTAAGCCCAAGCAGAAGAAAGTCAAAAACGAAGAGACTTTCGGCCACGATTACTTCTGCAAACTCACTATGACTTGCGACGTATCCGAGGTCGAGGAATTCGATACGAGCGTACAAGTGAAGTACTCCAACGAAAGCGGCGAAGCACAATTTACACTGCTAAAAAGCGGCAATTATACCGAAACGAAGCAGGTCAAAGCAGGAGATTATGTCAACCTTCGGGTTGATATAGATCAAAATTATATAACACAAGGACTTCCCGAAACTCTCGAAGTTGAGGGATATCAAAAACAAATAACGTTTAAGATTCTAAAACGTGAGGACAAAAGTGTATGAAGATATCTATCCAACATCTGACCAAAGTATTCCCGTCAAGAGAAAAGAAAGGTAAACCCGTCGTTGCGGTCAACGATATGTCTATTGAAATTCCGTCAGGAAAGCTCGTCGGACTTCTCGGCCCGTCCGGTTGCGGAAAATCTACGACGCTGTTTATGCTTTCGGGCTTGGAATCTCCCACGCAAGGCAACATCTTTTTCGACGAACAAGACGTAACGACGCTCGCTCCCGAAAGAAGAGGTATCGGCTTGGTTTTCCAAAACTACGCTTTGTATCCTCACATGACGGTTGCTCAAAACATCATGTTCCCCTTACTCAATATGAGAATTCCCAAAGAGCAGGCAAAAGAAAAAGCTCTTGACGCCGCTCGTTTGGTGCAAATCGAAGAGCTGATGGCAAGAAAGCCTTCCGAGCTTTCGGGCGGACAACAACAACGTGTGGCAATCGCTCGCGCGCTCGTTAAGATGCCCAACGTTCTTTTGTTGGACGAACCTCTTTCCAACCTCGACGCGCGCCTCAGACTTCAAACTCGTGAGGAAATCAAGCGCATTCAACGCGAAACGGGCATAACGACGGTTTTCGTTACGCACGACCAGGAAGAAGCTATGTCAATTTGCGACATCATGGTCGTTATGAAGCTCGGCTTGGTGCAACAAATCGGCGAACCGCAATCCATCTACGACAATCCCGCAAACTTGTTCGTCGCAAATTTCTTGGGAACTCCTCCCATCAACATTTTCGACGGCAAAATCGAGGGCGGCAAAGTTTATATCGGTGAAGAAGTCATTCAGGACACCGATTTCGAAGATCAGGCGATCAAAGTCGGTATTCGTCCCGAGGGCTTCATCTATGACAAAAACGGCGCATTGTCGCTCGAAGTAGACCATATCGAAGTTATGGGACGCGACAAATCCATCGTTTCTCGTCACGCCGCTTCGAATAAACCCACCGTTCGCAGCATCGTCGATTCCGACGTCAAACTTCCCGAACAGGTCGGTACGTTCAAATTCAATCTCAAACCCAACAAGGTGTTCTTGTTCAATGCAGAAACCGAAGAGAGGATTAAATAATGGCAAAGAAGACTGTTAAAACTACAACCGAACAAGTTTGCGAAGAAAAAGCGGAAAACTTGACGGTCGAGTCCGAGCCTACGGTTGACGTCGAACAAATCGTGGAGAATCAAAACGAGATAAACGACGAGGACATCGAAGACGTCGTCGTTTCGGATGAGATTGCTCCTGTCGTTGAAGAAAGCGTCGCAAGCGACGCCGTTGACGCACCCGTTGAAAAGAAATCCGGCTTTTTCTCCGATTTGGGCGGAAAAGTCAAAGGACTGTTCTCAAAAAAGAAGAACTGGCTCGAAGAAGTAGAGGGAGTAGAGATATATCCCTCCACTTACGTATTGTCTACGGGCGAAAAAGTAAAGAGATTTTTCAAATCGCAATCGGGTTGGCTCTTCGTACTCCCGGCAGTGATTTTGATGTGCGTCTTTACGTTTTATCCCATCGTCAACGCCTTTATCGGTGCGTTTAAGCAAAATTACAACGGACTCAACGGCGCATTTGACGGATGGGGATTTGAAAACTTCGTGCGCGTTTTGAAAGGCGACACCGGTACGGGCGGCGCAAACTTCTTGCAATGCTTGGTCAACACCACCGTGTTTACGTTGATTTCCGTTCCGCTTTCGACGTTGCTTGCATTGCTCATTTCGGTTGCGCTCACGTCGATAAAACCCTTGCAAAAGGCGTATCAAACGGTCTTGTTCTTGCCGTATTTGACAAACGCATTGGCAATGGGCGCGGTTTTTGCCACGTTTTTCACGATTGTCGGCACGAGAAACAACACGGAAACCGTAGGTTTGTTCAATATGGTGCTAGGGTGGTTCGGCATAGATCCGGTCGATTGGATAGGCAAGGCCGGCGGTCCTACGTGGGAAATCGGCAGTCTGACGATTCCGTGGCCGAAATACATCGTTATGATTATCTACGAAGTGTGGTCGGGATTGCCGTTCAAAATTTTGATTTTGTTCAGCTCGCTCCAAAGCGTCAACAAGCAATATTACGACGCCGCAAGAATAGACGGCGCGTCCAAAAACACGATTTTGTGGAAGATCACCGCTCCGATGATTTCGCCTATGATCAGTTATCTTATCGTCACCGGCATCATGGGCGGTATGAAGCAATACACGGCAGTCGTAGGTATCTTCGGCGACCAAATGGGCATTGACTACGATATGGGCACCGTCGTCGGATATATATACCAATATATCGACAAAGGTATGACGGGATATGCGTTCGCAGGTTCGCTGTTGTTGTTCTTTATCATCATGATATTTACGGGCATCAACCGATTCGTAAGCAAAAAGAAAGTAAAATTCTGAGGGGTGCGCTATGACCGATATTGAAAACAAAGATTTGTTTGAAAACAACGAAAATACAACACCCGAAACGGAATCCGCAGATCTCGGCGAAGAAAACGTTGTCAAAGACAACGCCGACGAAATGAGCGTTGTCAGCGCAAAAGATTCCGCGCTCGACCAAACCGTGTCCGCGGTTTCTTCCGACGCGGCGATTTTTGAGAGAAACGTAACGGATTTCAACGTCGAAAAAGAGAGAAGAAAACAAAAAGTCGGCAACGTGCTCAAAAACGTGCTCGTTTACACTGTTTTGACGGTTTGCGCGGTGCTTGCGTTCTTGCCGTTCTATTGGATGGTAATTTCTTCGCTCAAAACCGAAATGGAATATCGTCAGTCCGTGCCTACGTTCTTCCCGCACACGTTTATGTGGAAAAACTACGAGGCGGTGTTGAGCCAAACCTCGTCGGGCGGATCGGGATCGTTCGTGCAAATCCTTATCAATACGCTTGTCGTGGGCTTTTTCTCGACGACAATCGGCGTGCTTGTGACGATTATCACGGCATACGCGCTTGCTCGCATGAAATTCAAGGGCAAAAACATTTTGTTCACGCTCATGCTTGCAACGATGATGATTCCGGGCGAAATGTACACGATCACCAACTATCTCACCGTGTCCGCATGGGGTTGGAGAGATACGTTTACGGTCATGATACTGCCGTTCCTCGTGAGCGTGTATTATATCTATTTGCTCAGAAACAACTTTATGCAAATCCCCGATTCGCTCTACAAAGCGGCGAAAGTGGACGGTTTGTCGGACATGGGCTACCTTGTTAAAGTCATGGTGCCGTTGACTGCTCCGACGCTGGTTTCCATCACGCTTTTGAAGTTTATCGGCACGTGGAACTCATACATTTGGCCAAGACTTGTCAACAGCAAGGACTGGCAGATGGTCACCAACTGGGTCACGCGCGGATTTACGGATAGAATCGGCACGGTGTCGGGTGCGCTGTACGGCTTGCCCGGATACGGCTCCGAAACGCTTACGACGCTCAAAATGGCTGCCGTATGCATGGTTTCGCTTCCTCTTTTCATCCTCTTCATCACATGCCGCAAATATATCATGCACGGCGTGTCGAAGAGCGGTACGAAGGGCTGATACAAAAACAGGGCGGTTTGCCCACAAAACTCGAATATCTGCCTTTACGGCAATATTAATATAACAAAAAGGAGAGCAATTATGAAAAAGATTTTGTGTGTTTTGCTCGTAGTCGCGGTTGCAATCACATGCTGTGGTGTATTGCTGACGGCTTGCAACGAAACCTCTACAGACTATTCACATACTATCGTGTTCTATTCTTCCCAAGGAGATAGCTTGCAATCTGCTACGCAAGTTGCAATCAACAACTTTGAAGCGAAATTCCCGGGATGGAAAGTTCAACACGTCCAAGTCGGAGGTTACGACGACGTCAAGGAAAAAGTCATTTCCGACTTCCAAGGCAAACAGCAACCTGACTTGGCATACTGCTATGCAGACCACGTTGCGCAATATTTGCAAACTTCAAAGGTCGTTGATATGAGCACTCTTATCAATTCCACCGACACGGTGAAGGGCGCAAACGACGTTGAATACGCAATCGGTTACACGGCAGAAGAAGTTGCGGACTTTGTCCAAGGTTACTACAAAGAAGGTCTTGCATCCAACTACGGCGATCATGAAAAATACGGCTACGATGCAAACGCAATGCTCACGCTTCCGTTTGTCAAATCCACCGAATTGATGTACTACAACAAGGACGCTCTTGACGCACTCGGACTCAAACCGGCAACAACGTGGGACGAACTCTGGACACAGGCTTCATACCTCAAAACGAAATATCCCACCGCAACGCCTTTGGGATACGACTCCGAAGCAAACTGGTTCATCACTATGTGCGAACAAAACGGCTGGGGTTACACCAGTGCGGATGCTCCTCACTATCTCTTCAACAACGACAACACCAAAACGTGGCTCAACAAGTTGAACGAGTACTACAACAAGGGCTATATCGCAACTCAAAACGAGTACGGTGCCTACACCTCCGCATTGTTCACAAAGGGCACTGAAGGCGGCGCAATCTACTGCATCGGTTCATCCGGCGGCGCATCTCACCAAAATCCGGGTAGCGCATTCAAATGGGGCATCGCACCCATCCCCGGAAGCGTTCAAGCAGACGGCTCCGTAAATTATTCTGCAATTTCCCAAGGTCCGTCTCTCGTTATGTTCGAGGCAGGCAACGGTGTTGCAAACATTGACGAAAAGAAGATCATGACTTTCATGTTTGTCAAAGAATTGATGGATCCCACTTTCCAAGCGTCTTTCGCAATCGCATCCGGTTACAATCCTTCTCGTAACTCCGTTTACGAAATCGAAGCATACAAAGAGCATATGAAAGGCACAGACATCACGGCAGTTGCTGCAAACGTAGCGGCTTCAATGTCCGACAGATTCTTCACGTCTCCCGCATTCGTCGGTTCGTCCACGGCACGTACCCAAGTCGGCAACGTCGTTCTTTACACGTTGAAGGGCAGCAAGTCCGCCGAAAAGGCGTTGTCGGACGCAATTTCAAACTGCGGCGGAAACAGATAACCATAGCGCAGACTGCAAAAACGCAAACCAGATAAAACAATGAAAAAAGCGATAAGTGTTCTTCTTTTGATTGCCGTCGTGCTTACATGCACTCTCGCGTTTGTTGCTTGCAACAAAGAGCCGGAGATTGCAGACAACACAAAGTATTACGACACAGTCACAAAGAAGGCGAAACTCACAAAATCATTTGAAGGCAAATCCTTTATGAACGACGGTATAGGCGTCGCAACGGTCGACGCCTACACCGACGGCGATACCACACGCTTCCGCGCTTGGAATAAGGAAGGAAACGATACGGTTATAATTCGTTATTACTGCGTCGATACTCCCGAATCGACGGGCGGCGTCGAAAAGTGGGGCAAAGCGGCATCTTTGTTTGTAAAGGACAGACTTTCTCAAGCTACCCAAATCGTGTTGGAATCTTCAACGGGCACTCGTCCGACGCACGATTCCTACGGCACTCGCTATCTCGGATACGTTTGGTATAAGACGGCAAATAGCAACGATTTCAGACTTTTGAACCTCGAACTCATTGAAAACGGGTTCACCGAAAACAAAGCTTTGAACACCGATGCATATCCGTATTACAGCTATATGGACGAGGCAAACAAGTTTGCAAAATCCATAAAGTTGCGTATTTATTCCGAGCTCGAAGATCCTCTTTATTCGACGGATCCCGTTGAAATGACAATCAAGAATTTCTGGGATAACACCGAACAATACTACAATGCGGATGCCGACGCAGGCTCCAAAATCGTTATGACTGCGTATTTGCAAAGCTTGAAAGTGTCTGAAAGCGGAACATATACGTTTGTTGCGGGACAATACGATCCCGAAACCAACAAAGTGTACACGATCAACGTGTATGCGGCGTATTCGCCAAGCCCGGCAACAAGAATGAAGATAGGTCAGCTCTACAAGATCATCGGCTCGGTGCAAAAATTTGCCGGCAACTTCCAGATTTCGGGGCTTGTGTACAACAGCCTTTACGGCGAAAGCATAGGCAATTCGAATCCCGGATACGAAGGCTGCCGTTTGGTGCAAGCAAACTACTATCTGACGTTTGATTCGACGGTAGAGTATATTGCTCAATACAGCAAAACTTTGTACACGGACGTGACGGTGAAGAATTTATCGATTGAAAACGGCGTGCTTACAATCCTCGGTTCGACTCAAAAACGTACGGAAGACGGAGCCGAAGACGCGGTTGAATTTACCTATCAAGTGAAAGTTTCGGACAGCTATATAAATCAGTTTGCGGTTGGCAAAAAATTTAGCGTAAGAGGTTATCAACTTGTTGATAAATCAGGAACAATCGTTATTCCGAATATATCGGATATAACCGTAAAATAATAATATTAAAGGAGAAATGGAGATGAAAAGAAATATCATAGCGGTCTTGGCTATAGTTATGGTATTGTGCTGCGTCACGTTGGCTGCTTGCAACGACAAGAACGACACCAACGTGCTTGACAGTTACATTTTCGACATGGACGGCACAACCGTTACCGATGATTTCACTCTTCCCGCAACAATCGGCGGTGAAGCGGCGGAATGGAAATCCGAAGGCACCGCAATCCAATTGGAAAAACGCGAATCCGATTGGCTTGCAAAAGTCACCCTTCCCGAAACGGGCTTGGTTGACGTCAATTTGACAGTAACCGTCAAAAAATCGAGCAAATCCTACACCGTAAGAGTCAAAGCACTTGACGTTTACGATTTTATGAACAGCTACGTGTTCCCCAAGGACAAGGCAACGATCGTTGACAACTTCGATTTGGAAACAGAGTTTGCTTACAAAGGCAAAACCGCAACTATCGCATGGTCGGTTGACGAAGACTATGAGCTTTACATCAAGGTCATCAACAACGGCAAAACGTTGCAAGTTACACCTCAAGGCAACCAAACTCCCGTCAAAGTCAAGGCAACTTTCACCTACAACGGAGTGAGCGCATCTCAATCCTATCGTATGACCGTCTACAAGACCATGGAAGGACTTGAACTTGTCAACTACTGGTACACCAACACCGGCGTTTCCATCGATATGAGCGGTTACGTCGTTTTGATCGGCACGGCTTACAGCTCCAGCTATAATAACGTCACACTCTACATGGTCAACGACGATTTCACGGCGGGCTACTATCTATACAGGGTCAAAACCACCGATGAACATGCTGCAAAATTGGCTCCCGGCGTACACATCACCGTCACCGGCACAACCAACACCAACTATAACGGTCTGGTGGAAACCAACGCAGGTGGCAAACTCGTTGTTGACGACGACGTCCCACCCATCGACGTAAACGCACACGTAAAAGCAATCGATCAAGAAGTCATCGGCAACTTGCCCGCAACCGTTTATCATGAATCTCGCCTTGTTTCTCTCACCAACTGGAAAGTTACGAAGGTTGCAGCAGACGCAGACAAGCAAGCAGGTGCAAACTACACATTGTTGACGCTCGAAAAGGGCGGCGCAAAAGTGGAAGTCCGCGTGAGCAAATATATGGAAGGCGCATACGCAACGAAAGCAGACGACGCAACCTGGACTGCAATCAATGCCTTGACGACAACCTATCCCGTTGGCTCAATGGTCAACGTAACCGGTATTTTGTCCAACTATAAAGGTTGGCAAATCATGCCGTTGAGCGCATCCGCAGTGACTGCAAGCGGTCAAGAAGAAGACGCTGCAGACACAGTGTACGCAGGCAAGAAAGTTGCAGCCGCAATCGCAAAAGTCAATGAAAAACTCGTTGCAGACGGCATCAACACAGCAGAGGGCAAAACCGTGCGTATCACAACTCAAAAAGAGTTTACTCTCGAAACGGCAGTTGACGGCGTTGAAATTTCTTACGAAATCGTCGGCAAATCCAACGCAATCGTCCTCGACGGCGGCAAGATGACCGTAACACCGGGCAACCCCGAAACCGCAACCATCCTTGCAACTTACAAGAGCGGTGAATTCGAGTCCGTTCAATTCCTTTCTGTCGAATCCTTGATCCCGACCGCAGCATCCATGCTCGAAGATCTCGAAGTTCCCGAAAGCATCACTTCCGAGACTGCGCTTCCGACTCTTGAAGGCGTAACTATCGAATGGGCAGTCGAGTCAGGCAAAAATGCGATTTCTATCGTTGACGGCAAATTGGTTCCTGCAATTGTTGAAGTTAACACTCCGACCACAATCAAGGCAACCATCACTTACAATGAAGTGACAAGAAGCAAAAATTACGTTGTTCTCGTCCAAGCACCTGTCACGTTTATCAAGACGGCATTGAACGCGGCAGAAGCTCTTAACGACAAAGAAACGACCGAAAAATCTTACATTCTTATCGGTACTGTTGAAAGCATCAAAGACGCATATAGCGAACAATATAAGAACGTATCCTTCTATCTTTCCGACGGTGCATACAAGGTTCTCGTATTCCGTTACAACCTTGACGATGCGGCAACGATAAAAGCAGGCGACAAACTTGCAATCGCAGCCAAGATGTCTAAATTCGGCACAACGCTCGAAGCAGTTTCCAAATTCGTCAAACTTGACGTCACCGATTTGGCAACAGCAAAACAAGCAGGTTTGGACGGAACCGGCAAAGAAGGCACCGTTATGTATGGTAGAATCAAATCTATCGACACTGAATACAGCAGCAGTTTCAACAACATCACAGTTACCATCACCGATGGTACGACGGATTATAGCTGTTATAGACTTAAAGGCGGTGCAGACCTCAACGTTGGTGATTACATCCTCGTCACAGGTAAGCCCGACAGCTTCAAATCAAATCCGCAAGTAGCAGCGGGCGCAACTTATATTAAAGACGCTATCTACGTTCCCAAGCAAACGTTGCAACCCGAACTCGCAACAGACATGAAAGCAGGCACTTACAAACTCACGATGGACACCACTCCCAAGGGCGGAAAAGTGTTGTATGCAACAGGTGAAGTCAACGACAAAGGCGCACTTGTAACAACCGAAGACGCAACAAAGGCAGCAGACTTTGTTGTTGCGGCAGTTGCAGGCAAAGAAAATGTCTACACAATTAAATTTGGTGACAAGTATCTTGTTGGTTATCTCAATGGCACATACAACAATATGAAGCTTGACGCAACGGCAGGCGAGTGGACTTGGAATGACACAATCAAAGCATTTACCTGCACTTTCAAAGATAAGGATAATGTTGAAACAGAGTTCTATTTTGGTACTTTTTTCAATACCAAGTACAATAGTGTTGGCAACACTATGGCATTGAGCAAAGTGTCTTTTGTCACCGGTGATAATGCCAAAAACATTGGCAAAACTCAATTTATCGGTTATGCTTGCACTTTGAAAGCAGCTGAATAATTGGCATTTGAAATGACAATTTGATTGTTTCAGAGTCAAACAAAAGCCTCGCGTTTGCGAGGCTTTTGCATTTCAAATCCACCCAACAGCGATTGTTACCGAAGGTCAATCGCGTGCAACGGACGGTGCCCGTCCCAACAATGCAAGCATTGTTGCCTGCAAATTGTTCGATTTGCAGGGGGAGTTCAAGTCTCGGTGTCCGCAAAAAAAAGAAAAAACACGAACAAAGTTCGTGCTTATCTTTTTGTGGTGCGGTCTACGCAAAACAAATGGGTGCTGACGCACCTCGTGCGTTGCACTGACACTGCGTGTCTATTTGTTTGCTATGTCCGCTGCGCACGATTTCTGCAAATGCTGTGCGCTTGCATCTCTCTTTGCTTGCGGTCTGCCGAGACTTGCTCATCAGCGATTGTTACCGAAGGTCAATCGCGTGCAACGGACGGTGCCCGTCCCAACAATGCAAGCATTGTTGCCTGCAAATTGTTCGATTTGCAGGGGGAGTTCAAGTCTCGGTGTCCGCAAAAAAAAGAAAAAACACGAACAAAGTTCGTGCTTATCTTTTTGTGGTGCGGTCACCGAGACTTGAACTCGGACGGTGTAACCATACGCCCCTCAAACGTACGCGTCTGCCTATTCCGCCATGACCGCTTAACATTGCTTATTATATGATTAAAACAAGGGGGTTGTCAAGGAGTTTTGCATCTTATTTTTGCCAAAAGACAACATTTTTTTCAAACTCATATATTTAAAATATGGGCGGACGTTTCGATTTTGGACAGAGTGTATCTCAAACGGCAAAAATATCTTTTGGGGATATTCCGCACGATCCGCTCAAGCAAAACGTTTTTGCAAGCGTGCTTGCCGAGGCGTTGTGCAAGGACAAATCGAAAGCGGAGATTGCGGATATGATGCGGTTTTTGCAAATTTTGTGTAGCCTTATGAAATCATATATGATTTGATGCGATTTTTGCCCTTTCGCCCTTGAATCGACGATTGGTTTGTGGTATATTTATTATATTGTTTTGCAGGCGAGCATAAACAATATCAAATCGCTTGCAAAGTTTGCTATGATGACGGACAGTTTTGGCTTCAAGCATAAAAGCGGAATGTTGACGGCGGTCAGTTCGCTGCCGAGCGAGTGGGGAATAGGCACGTTTGGCGCGCCCTGTAAGCGATTTGTAGACTTTTTGAGCGCGACACGCACAAAGTGTTGGCAGATACTGCCGCTCAATCCTACGGCGTACGGTGACAGCCCGTATCAGTCTCCCGCGTCGTTTGCAGGCAATCACTATTACATCGATCCTCAAACGTTGTTTGAAAAAGGCCTTCTCGACGGCGAGGATTTGAAATCCGCCGTTCACGTTTGCGGCAGAACAGACTACGGATGGTTGTTTGAAAACAAAACTGCCTTGCTCAAAAAAGCATATTCGCGCTTTTTGCCCGATTGCGAGTTCGAAACGTTTTGCAAAGACAACGCAAAGTGGCTTGACGATTATGCGTATTTTATGGCACTCAAAGCCGCATTCGGCTACAAGGCGTGGAACGAATGGGAAGACGAATTCCGCTTTTACGACAAGGCGCAGGCGCGCAAAGAAGAGTTTGTCTCCGAAATTGCGTTTTGGAAGTTTGTCCAGTACGAGTTTTTTGCCGAGTGGCAGGACGTTTTGAATTACGCTCATTCAAAGAATATAACGATTGTAGGCGATATGCCCATTTACGTCGCATACGATTCCGCCGACGTGTGGAGCAATCCGTCTATGTTTTTGCTTGACGAGGATTTGAATCCGACAGTCGTTGCAGGTTGTCCGCCCGACGCTTACGCCGAGGACGGTCAGTTGTGGGGCAATCCCGTCTACGACTACGACAAGATGAAAGCGGACGGCTACGAGTGGTGGATAGAGCGCATCGAGCAAAGTTTCAAACTTTACGATATATTACGCATAGACCATTTCCGTGGATTTGCAGGGTATTTCGTAATCAAAAACGGCGAAAAAACAGCAAAAGACGGCAAATGGATGGTAGGCCCCGGCAAATCGCTTTTCGACGAGGTAAACCGCCGTATTCCAGGCGCAAAAATAATCGCCGAGGATTTGGGCTTTATCACCGACGACGTGCGCGAATTGCTTGCATACTGCGGCTATCCCGGCATGAAAGTGCTTCAATTTGCCTTCTCAAACGACGACAACGAGTATTTGCCGCGCACGTATAAGGACGAAAACTGCGTCGTGTACACGGGCTCGCACGATGCCGATTGCACGACTTCCTGGTGTAAAAAATTAAAAGGCGATACGCTCGCACGGTTCAAAAAAGAGTGTCTGCGTTTCTGCGGTGGCGCAAACCGCACCTACGCTATGATAAACCTTGCGTTTCAATCCGTTGCGAATCTTGTCGTCGTTCCTCTTCAAGATTGGTTGTTGCTCACAAACGAGCAGGGCAGAATGAACACTCCTTCCGTTGCGCAAGGCAATTGGGTTTGGCGCGCTCCGAGCAATTACGACAACCACGAACTTATTGACAGAATAAGAAAAACGAACGAGCGGTTTAAGAGAGAAAATTAAACGGCAAAAAAATGCCGTTTGCAAATGGACGTATATAAAAAACTGAAAACAAACAAAAAATAGAAGCACTCGCCGAGTGCTTCTATTTTTTGTATCAATCGAATTTTACATCTTTGCGATATAAGCCGCAAGCTCGTTGAAGATGACGTCGAGTCCGTGTGCGCCGGCATCGGGATAACCGATTGAACGCTCGCCCACCGTGCCCGCTCTGCCGAGTGTGGCAACGTGAGTTTTGGTTGCTTCTGCGCCTTCGTGAGCCGCTTTTGCGCCGAGGTCAAGACCTTCTTGCAATTTTTTGCCTTCTTCCGCTGCTTTGGTGAGAGCCATTGCGCAAGGTTTGAGAGCGTCAACAAGCGTCTTGTCGCCGATTTCCGCACCTTTGCCGAAGGACTTTTTGCCCGTTTCGTACACGCCGCGATTTGCTTCGGTGAAGAGAAGTGCTATATCCGTGAGGTTGACTTCTTTCTTGCCGAGCATTGCTTTGCCTGCATACTTGAACGCAGAACCCCAAATAGGACCGGATGCTCCGCCGCAGTATTCTTTGATGATTTCGCTGCAACTTACAAGGAATTGACCGATGTCGCCTTTCTTTCTGGTTGCCCAGTCCGCTTTGAGTTGTCTGAAACCTTTTGCGATGGACATACCGAAGTCGCCGTCGCCCATTTTGTCGGCTTCACAGAAGGGAACTTCGTTTTCGATGACGATGTCTGCCATCTTGTCCACGATTTGAACGAAAGCCGCGGTGTTGATGGTTTCGTTTACGACGGGTTTGCCTTCGACTTCGTACACTGCGACTTCTTCGGTTTCCGCTTTTGCCGCTTTCTTTGCGGTTTTTGCTTCGACGTGCTCTTGCGGAACGTATCCGAGAGCTCTGCCGATTGCTTGCACTGCTTCAAGAGCCGCTTCTGCCTGTTCGCTCATTGCGGCGCCCCAAGTGAGTGCGGGGGTGTTGACGGGATAGTCGACGAGAGATTTAAGCTCGCTGTCCACTCTCAAAACGGAAATCGACGCACCTGCCATATCGATGGAAGTCATGAAGTTTCCGACGATGGTCTTGTGGATGGTTATGCCGTCTTGATTGAGAGCTTTTGTGACAGAGTTGTTGAGGATGTAGAGCTCTTGAAGGGGAGTTCCGCCGAAACCGTTGATAAGAAGCACGATTTCTTCGCCCTTTTGGAGTTTGAGATCCTCTTCGAGATCGGTGAGGATGCGTCTTGACAAATCGTCGCAGAACGTGCCGGTGGAATAGTCGATTTTCTCGCGGAAACGACCGGGTTCGCCGTGAATACCGACGCCGAATTCCATTTCGTCGTCGCCGATTTCAAACGTGGGATGACCTGCTGCGGGAACGGTGCAGCTCGTGAAAGCGAAACCGAAAGAACGCACGTTGTCTATAACCTTGTTTGCAACCGCTTTGACTTCTTCGAGGCTCTTGCCTTGTTCTGCCGCCGCGCCTGCGCATTTGTGTACGAGAACGGTGCCTGCAACGCCTCTGCGACCGACGGTATAGAGAGAGTCTTTGACTGCGATGTCGTCGTTGACGTACACTGCGTCAACCTTGATACCGTCCTCTTGAGCGTCGCTCATTGCGTTGTTGAAGTTCATGCAGTCGCCCGAATAGTTTTTGACGATGAGAAGCACGCCTTTGTCGGTTGCGCATTGCTTGATTGCGTTGTAAACCTGAACTTGAGAGGGGGATGCGAAAACGTCGCCGCAAACCGCAGCGTCAAGCATGCCTTTTCCGACAAAACCTGCGTGTGCGGGTTCGTGACCGCTGCCGCCGCCGGAGATAAGGCTGACTTTTGCTTCGTTGATGTCTTTCTTTTTGACGACTTTGTATTTTTCGACAAATTCAAGTTCGGGGTGAGCCGCTGCAAGACCGTGGCACATATCGTACACGAAACTTTGAGCGGTGTTCATAATTTTCTTCATAATATTCTCCTTGTTATCCGCAAAACAAGTCGGCAAACGCGATTTCGTGCGGATTTTTATAAGACACTCCCTTGGCGAGCAAGGGAGTGTCGGTTATTCGTTAAATTAGTGGCAGCAT
>ULWP01068057.1_pt1 | contig 26505 bp, 26 predicted proteins | sample 1960461 | NCBI WGS metagenome assembly ULWP01 (sample SAMEA4835815, study PRJEB28245) | human gut metagenome | biome: gut microbiome; material: fecal sample | place: Denmark | collected 2008
AATGATTTGAGTGTTGATGGGAATATTGGACATGAAGACGACTGGGAACAAAACGGGAACAATGAGCGTAAAATAAAATAGGCTAAGTACTTGTATTCAATTACTTAGCCGATTTATCCGTACCCAGACCCGGGATCGAACCGGGATGGATTGCTCCACTGGTGTTTGAGACCAGCGCGTCTACCTATTCCGCCATCTGGGCGTGGCGCGTTATGTGGGTGCAAAAGTACGCTTATTTCTTGAAATGACCAAGTGGTTTTTGTTATTTCTTGATTTTACGATAATTTAATGTGGCTTTTGGTTGCCGTTTCATTAGAGTTTTCTATTTTTATTGTGCGTTTCGCGGAGAAGAATTACAGTTTTCAACGCGAATTCAATGGTATGTGTAATGAAATAAAAACATGACGATATGAGCAAGAATTTTTGTGTAATACTCGCGGGTGGGGCAGGACGCCGTTTGTGGCCGGCAAGTTGTGAAAAGATGCCCAAGCAGTTTTTGGATATTTTCGGCACGGGAGAAACGCTTTTGCAATCTACTTACAGAAGATTCGTGAAATTTCTTGACCCTGACAATATATACGTGTCCACGAACGTCAAGTATATAGATATCGTGGAGAGGCAGTTGCCGGAACTTCCGCGCAGACATATTCTTGCAGAACCGGTAAGACTTGGCACGGCTCCTGCCGTGGCTTGGGCAAGTAGCCATATTGCCTATAAAGAACCGGACGCGCGAATTGTTTTCAGTCCTGCAGACCAATATATAACCCGTGAAGACGAGTTCGAAAAGAATATTCGCCATGCACTTGATTTCGTTGCTGACCATGAGGTGGTAGTAGTGATGGGTGTGCGTCCAACAATGCCTGCAACAGAATACGGTTACATTCAAATGGGAGAACAACCCGATGAAAAAGGACTTGCGCCGGTAAAATCATTCACCGAAAAACCTGATGATTCTTTCGCAAAGATGTTCATGGAGAGCGGAGAATTTCTTTGGAACACCGGTCTTTATGTTTGGAATGCCCATACCGTTCATGCTTACGTGGCGGAACTTATCCCCAACATACTTCCTCATCTCAAGGAATTCGTGAATCTTTCGCGTGAGGAAGAACAGGCTTTTGTGGAGAAATATTATCCGTCGAATCTATACCTGTCCATAGAGCAGGTAATTCTTGAGCGCACTTCAAATGTATATGTAGAAAATTGTTCGTTTGGGTGGGCGGATCTCGGAACATGGGAAAGCCTTCACCGCGTAACAACCAAAGATGAGGCGGGAAACGCCGAACTTGCCACGCGAACCATTATGCACAATTGCAAGAACAATGTAGTTAAACTATCGGGCGGGCGTGTTGCCGTGATTGAAGGGCTTGAAAATTTTGTTGTGGCGGAAAGTGGCAATGTTCTTGTGGTTTGCAAGCGCGGCGATTCCAATCGCGTTAAGCTTCTTGCCAATGAAGCGCAGATGAAACTGGGAGAAGAATTCGGCTAAGGCAGAAAAATTGCAAATTTTCTCCTTTCAAATTTGCGCGTTTCGAATAAAAACCGTAATTTTGCACCGCTTAATGGGAATCAAATTCCGAAAATGCCCGGACTTGTAGCTCAGTTGGTTAGAGCAACAGACTCATAATCTGGAGGTCATAGGTTCAAGCCCTATCTGGTCCACATTAAGAATCAAGCACTTACGAGAAATCGCAAGTGCTTTTTTCTTTGTCTACGTAAACAATGCGTAAACAAACGGTTTGAGTTGGCTCTGTTCACGCATAGAACTTCCGTGAAACTCCGTGCAATCCTATAACACCTTTATTAAGGTATGTTGTTAATATGACGATGATTGGCGGTTAAATAAGCTCAAATATATTCCATTTATACCTTGATTTATAGAATAATATCGTACTTTTGTATCGCGTAATGCATTTGTGGCAAGCCATGACCTTGGTGGTGCTCTTTCTTGAAAAAGAAAAGTGAGTTTGCCTAACCGCCGTGGGAGGGTTATCCCATTCCGATGAATCAATGCGTAGAGGGAGTGCCAGTCGGAGGGTACTCTATGACAAACGAAACGCGAGAGTTGCTTCAGGGGTTGAGACCGATTAGCATAAGCCCGGTTACCAGTCAGCGACAGAAGACGACGAGATTGCACCGCTGCATATAACGACAATGTTTTTATCCGCCTAAAGGATAGGGACTCTGTGGTTATATGCAGTGTTTTGTATATGTATGCCTCGCATTGCAAAGCGTCTGTATTCAGAGGTTATGTTGAACATAAACAATGAATGCAATGGAAAAACTGACAAAGTCCCTGTCGCTTTTCAAGGAACGGAACTGTTCTGTTTCTGTCGTGTTGGACTCACGTACTCGCAGGAAAAACGCGTGCGAGTTTCCGTTATCTCTCCGTTTCACGATAGACCGCAAATTCTTTTATCTTACTGTCGGAAGTTCTTTCACTGAAAGAAAGTTCTCAGACATCTGTAATGCGACTAAATGCAAGAGCGAGAACTACAAACTTCAAAAAGAGTGGAAAGATAGCTTTGTCCCCAAATACAAAGAAATTCTGATGAACCTAAACAAAGGTGGTATCCTGACATTTGAAATGGTACGCCAATGTATCATGGGTGAGGGAGTGATGCCATCCAAAGAAGATACGACCAAGGCACAAACCTTTGTTGGTGTATGGGAACAAATCATCCATGAATTACGGACAGACGATGGTGGCGCACGTTTTACCACAGCAGAGAGCTACGAATGCGCACTCAAATCATTCAGAAAAATTCTCGGAAGCAATATGATTAGAGGATTCTGCATCAGTGCTGCAGAAATTCAGAAGTGGAAAGACGGAATGCATGATGGAGTAAAAGACGAGAATGGGGCGATAGTCGGGAAAATCAGCGATACTACCGCCGGGATTTATCTCCGTTGTTGCCGTGCTGTATGGAACAGGTGTATACATGAAGGCTATCTCAAAGATGTTCCTTATCCTTTTTCTAACAAGAAGGAGAAAGGGCTTGTGAGCATACCCAAGAGTGCAAAGCGCAAACAGAGCTTCCTGAATGTCTGTCAGATGACGGAGCTCTACAACCTTTTTGTCTCAAAGAAATATCCCGAACATTGGTCGGAAGAATATACCCAACGTGCCCACTACTCATTGGGGTTGTTTCTTGCCCAGTACCTGTGCAACGGCTTTAACATGGCAGATGCAGGACGATTGACTTACGATAGTTATTATTATCAGACAGATGGCAAGGCTTTCCGTTTCAACCGAAAGAAAACTTCCCGAAGAAGTGCTGACGGTTCAGAAGTAATCGTTCCCATTATCCCTCCTTTACAATATGTGTTAGATGAAGTGGCGGCACCTCCGACTCGGGGTGGCTTTGTTTTTCCTCATATATTAAAAGGTGCGGAAACAGAAGAGTTGCGCCGTAAATATACCATGCAGGAAAACTCAAACGTAAAAGACCGTGTTATCAGGATATGCCATGAAGCATTGAATTGGGACAAGTCCATCTGTCCGTCCGGTACATGGTGCCGGCACTCGTTTGCCACCAACCTGCATAATGCCGGAGTGGATATGGATTATATCTCGGAGAGCATGGGACATGCTTCTTCAGACCATGCCATTACTCAAATCTACATCGAGCATTATCCTATCGACATACAGATGCAGAACAATTCAAAGCTACTAAACCTGGGTAATACTTCTGAAAGGGATGCTCTGTTGGCAAAGCTGGCAAGCATGTCCACAGAAGAATTGCTCAAACTGTTCAGACAACCTTAATACCATAAGACAATGAAAAATTTCATAGAAAGGATAAAATCCTATTCCAAGAGAAAGGACACTGCAGATATGGCTATCCGTGCATGGAAATCAGTCAATGAAGAAGTATATACCAACTTTTGTAAGCGCATAGATGCTGTGGCTAAAGGAGGTATAACTGTTCTGATGGACATGTACCAGATGATGCGGGACTGCACACCACCCGAAGCCTTGATGATGTACAATTGGCTTTCAGATTTTGCCAACGGGAAGGATGTACCAGACATCGCAAACCGACAATGGGCTGGCCAATATACCGAAACCATCGCCCAATGTATTACAAACAAACGGTTGTGGATAGGTATCAACGTAAAAACGGGGACAATTGAACTGCTTACTTCTCCGAAATCAGGGCTGCTGATGGTTCATTCTGAAACGCCTATTGAAATCTGGAATCACCTGCCATTGGCAATGAGAACCTACTTGACTGTACAGTTGGATTTGCTTATGAGAAACAGCAAAGGTTGTTATCTGTTGAGTAAACTGGAAAGAAAAATGGTCTATCAGTTCCTGGCCTATATCTCTCAAATTGTTTTCCTCTCCCATGCGGTGTTTATTGGTGGATTTATGGCTAACCTCTATGACCGTGTGATGGAAAAGAAAGAAGACTTGGCTTATTGCGTGTACTATTTCGTGGTATTTGACCACGGTCTTTCACGTATGGCTAAGTTACTTGACCATCTGCTGAACAGTGAAGAGGTTGACCATGGTGATATGCTTTTGGTAAAGTCATGCGTTACCATGCTTGTCAATGGAAGTATAGAGATGGGCACAGAAACCAAAGCGGATTGGGAAGATACTGTAGAGAAGTGTAACCCTGAAATATGGAAGGAAGTTATATTTGCCTTGCGAAAAGTCAAAGGTAGACGTGGGAACAAAAAGGTTATGCAATCATTGGATGATATCCTCATTGGGGACAAGGAACGCATCAAGCAAGGAATCTGTTTATTCCTTGAAGAGAATACCGAGGACATAAGCCTTGCCTATCTGTTGAAATCATTGGCGAAAGCGGGCAGAATAAAAGCGTCTACAAAGTACATGGCATTCCATCGTGCCATAGAACAGTTCTCTCAACGGCATTACGGACACGATATACCACAGAAGCGATATGGCGAAATCAAGGATATGGTTTTAGACTTGCCTCAAAGAGGGAACAGCTTCGTCAAGGCAAAACGAATAATAGACCGATGGACGGACTTTTTCATCAATAACGGGTAGTTGGGAAATCTAGCTATTCGTTTTTTACTGCAAACATCTGTTGTAATTCGGTCGGTAAAATTAAGCTATAAATAAACCGACCGATACGCAGAGTTTCATACACTACTTTTGCTTGTGAAATCGGTTTCACAGAGTTGAACCGAAGCTTAAAGTATCTAATAACTAAACAAGTAAAGGTATGGAAGAAAGATTCAATTTTAGTCAATTACTTCAAAAGCCTATCGCCATGATGACTGGCGAGGAGCTTTGCTTTCTCATCACAAAAAGTGTAGAGTCCACCGAGAAATCCACATCCTCAATGGCCTCCAAAGGCAACTATTATGGCATAGAGGGTATTGCCCGTGTGTTCGGATGCAGCGTACCCACGGCTAACCGCATTAAGAAGAGCGGCATCATAGACAAGGCTATCACACAGATAGGGCGAAAAATTGTGGTGGATGCAGACCTTGCACTGTCTTTGGCAAAAGAGTCAGGTGGAATCCATATTAAGGAGCAGTAATATGGAAGATAATTGGAAAAAAGATTTGGTAACAGACAGCTATGGAAATCCAGTCCGTTCCATCAGTAACCTCCGACTTATTTTCACTTTGGATGAGAATCTTAGTCGGATAAGATATGATACTTTTTGTCAGGACGATGTATGTTTCAGCCCTTTGTTTCGCAATGTAAATGGGAACAAGGTTGATGAGGAATCGGCAGGAAAGATACAAGACTATTTGGAAAGGACATACAGATTACATCTGACGCAGAATAAAGTTTTTGAAATGCTAAAAACGACTTCTTCGGAACGGAGTTTTAACCCTGTACAGGATTTTATCATCCAAGAGACATGGGACGGACAGCCCCGCATAGCTACAACCCTTATTGATTATTTGGGAGCAGAGGACACGCCGCTTGTCAGGGAACAGACAAAACTATGGTTCGTGGCGGCTGTTGCCCGGGTTTTCACCCCCGGTTGCAAGTTTGACAACGTACTGACTCTGCCTGGTCCGCAAGGTATCGGGAAAAGCACCTTTTTCAAAACCATCAGTGGAAAGTGGTTCAACGATTCATTCTCTTTTGCCAGTGGTGACAAGGAAAAGGTAGAAACCATAACCAATGGCTGGATTATTGAAATCAGTGAACTGAATGGTTTGAAACGGGCGAATGATGCAGAGGCAGCCAAAGCTTTCTTAAGCCGTTGCAGCGACTATATGCGCCCGGCATACGGACATAAGGTTGTGGAGTTTATGCGGCACAATGTCTTTGCGGCTACTACCAATGAGACAAACTTCCTGCAAGGGGATAACGGAAACCGCCGCTGGTGGATAATTCCGGTAAAAGGTAATGGCCATGTTTCAGAATGGCTGGATGCGCTACAACGTGTTGTTCCTCAGCTTTGGGCAGAAGCATACGCCTATTATCGGCAAGGAATGAAACTTTACTTGACACCCGATATGGAAATTCAAGCCAATGAAGTGCAGGTGCAACATTCCAATATTCTTGTTGATCCCATCATGGAAGATCTGGAAATGTATTTGGAGCGTGAGATTCCCGTCCAATATGCAAGTTGGACCATTCCGATCCGACAGGCTTATCAAAAGGGAGCATACTCAGAACCAAACTCAACAATGACCACACTCAACATGGTTTGTGCCCGGCAGATTATAGAGGAAATGCCCAATGATTTGGTCAGACGCAATCCTGCCAAATACACATCACAATATATCAATCGCCTGATGGCCATGATTCCTAATTGGAAACGGAGTGATCAGGAAAAGGTCAAAGGGTTGCATCCTGCCTATTGTGACAAGACCGGACGAACAAAGCATCCATGGGTGAGAGTGGACGCACCAAACGAAGAAGTCTGTACTTCATTACCTAGTGAACAGGAGCTGCCATTTTAAATCTCAAACTAAGGGAAAAGAAGAATATCTGTCCCTTTGTCCCTCTTTTCCCCTAAAAAAGGATGAAAACAAAAAACAAATAAAAGAGAAAGTTATAAGAAATGCTTGGGACATGGGACAAAATAGTTGAAAACATGAGAAAGGAAGAACTTATCAAACAACTACAAAATCGTGAACCGTTGCTGGCAAACGCGGTCAGCCACATGGTGGAGTATATTCAAGACCGTTACCCTGCGGCATATCCAAGCAAGGCACAGACCGAAGCTGTGAACGATTATCTGCGGAGCGTCTATGCAGATGGGGACGGCAGCATGTCAGAGAGGAACCGCGAACATCGACGTATCGCTTCGCAGAACATCACTATTGCCGCCATCCGTGTATTGGATAGTCGCCAACTTGACAGACTGCAAGACGTACTTGACCATATTGCGTACGATAGGGAGTATTATATGCCGGAGAGAGGACATGAAATGCACCGCTGACTTTCTCTTTTGGCTGTACCATTTATAAAATATCTTCAAACAGACAGATGATGAAAACAGACTTGAATTATTGTATAGTGCTTTCGTCAGAGCAGCTTGCGTATCTGGCAGGAAGCAAATACGGCATTGACCGCATGAAGATTCTGCACCGACTTATTGAGGAGGCAGTGTTGAAAGAAACCGATTATGCCATAAAAGGTTTCTCCACAACCTTGCAAGTGGGGCAAGCCGTTCTTTCAGAAGTGGATTTAGCTAACAAGTTGGGCTATGACAAAAAGACCATATCCCGTGTGCTTGATAAGATGAACCAGTTGGGAATTGTCGTATCTACGCAAAGTAACCGGACAAGTATCCACACACTGAAATGTATATCAGCATGGATGCAGGACGGAAACCGCATAGACAATCCTTTTTATGTCCGACTGAAAGACCGGCAAAACGATAAGGAGGATATGCCAGCTATATCAGATGAAGGCAAACAGCCTTCTCCCTCTTCTTTCCCTTCTGTTTCCCCACAGACTGCAGCAACGGAAGATTCCGGCGGAGATATTCCGGCTGACAACCAGATATAGCCGTATCAGAAAGTTGGTGTGTCCGAAACTGTTGTATGCAGTATTGCAAGAAGTTCCTATGTCGCACAAATTCGCTTCGCTTATTTGTACCACATAGGCATATTCCGGCAGTCGCAAGCTCCCACCGTGCTGACCCTTTTTATTGATGTTTCACCCATAACAGAACATGAAGAAGAAAAAGAATACCGACAAGGAAGTTGATGAAGAAAACGAGAAGAAAGTTACAAGGCGCACTCTGCGGCTTGAAGCTAGGGTAACAAAGCAGGAATATACCCAAGCGGCAGAACTTGCCAAGACCTGTGGCTTATCCATGAGCGATTATGTGCGCCGTACCGCCTTAGGACAACATCCACGGCAACGGTTGTCTGAACGTGAGGTGGAAGCCTTGTGTAGTCTGACGGATACAAGGGGTGACCTTATCCGTATTGCAGCAGCCGTGAAATCCATCCAAGCGGACAAACGGGCAATGTATTTCAGCGATACCCGATTTGTGGAACAATGGATGAGAGCCGCTACTCAGCTTATCAACCGCTGGAGCCAGATAGAAAATTACCTTACTGAATAAATTTTATGATAGCAAAAGCCTCTACCATATCGCATGGCGCAAATGCCATAAGATATTCCGTCAACAAGGAGAAAGCGGATATAGTCAAAGCCAACTTCTTGCCCGATGATATTTCGCCGGAAGCGATGTACGGTCGTATGATGCTCGTGCAGAAAAAGTTTGCAGAGAACATCAATAAGGGCAGACCGCTTGGCAGGAATGTGATAAGAATTGAGATTTCCCCATCCGAGGAAGAAAGCCGGAACTGGGCGATGGACGATTGGGTACGTTTGTCAAATGAGTTCATCCGCGTATTTGATTCTATTGACCTCTCCGGCAAGACCAAACGGGTCTCCTCAAAACAGACCAACCTCAAAGGGTCTCAATACATAGTCGCCCTGCATCGTGATTCTAAAAGTGGCATTCTCCATCTGCATATTGATGCCAACCGTGTGGATATGGACGGAAAAATCAATGACAGTCATAAGATTGGCGAGAGGGCTGTCATGGCTGCAAATATCATCAACGAGAGACGAGGCTGGGTACAATCTGAAGAAATAGGCATACGTCACAGACAAGAAATCTCAGGCAGTTGCATGGAGATACTCCGCACGATGGATGAATTCAGTTGGCAGAGGTATGAAATGGAACTGGTGAAACGGGGCTATAAAGTGCACCTGCAAGAAAAAGACGGTGGCGGAATTTATGGCTATTCTATCAAGCGTGGCAACTCCATTTACAAGTCATCCATGTTGGGTATCGGGCGAAACCTGACTCCATCAAAGATTGAAGCTACTTGGGCAAAACTACATCCGCAGGAAAGGAAATCCGATCCGGCAAAGCCTGTTCCCCAACAAACATGGATAGTAGACACGACTCCTGTTATACAACCTTCGACTGCTTCGCAGCCTGTTATGAAGCATTACGATATAGCGACAGACGAATATCACAGTTTCCATATCGAGGTATCCGAAGCCGCTGATACTATCATTCGGCAGAATTGTTCTTTGGAGGAAGCACATCCGTTGGCTAAGATTGAAGAGATACAGCACACGGCTTTTTTGCTCTTTGCCGGATATATAGATGCAGCCACAAGTATGGCGGCTTCAAGCGGCGGTGGCGGTTCTGACACTAGTGGTTGGGGACGGAACAAGGATGAGGACGAACTTGAATGGGCACGCCGCTGTGCAAGAATGGCAAACAGTATGTGCAAGCGCAAAAAGGGACTTCATAGATAAACAAATTATTAAAAGGCTGAAATCATGGGAATTGGAAAATCAAAAATCACTCCATCAATAAATGTTGATGATATGTTGAAAAAGGCTGAAATTAGCCATGAGATAGAGGCTGAAAAGCAGGATGCAGACAAGCGGCTCACAGAAATCCGTGAAGCAAAAGAGGCATTGTTAAAAATCCATCAAGACCTTCAAGACGCTATTAAAGCAGAGCGTGATGCTGCAATGATATTGAAAACTGCTATTGATAGTTTCGGCAATATCATTAACGGTATTTGCAATGCGATTGTAAAAGCAGAGCAAAACACACAGTTCAAGGCAACTATAAAGTCTGAACATCTTGCCCAGCTTCAACAACTCTTAAACCAAGCCATTGAGACATGGAAAACCCTATTGGAAAATCATCGTTCCGAACAGACGAAAATGTTAACGGAACATGAATCCAATATGCGCAAAATCCTTAGGCGAAATGAAGGCGTTTGGTTCTCTGACTTCTGGATGAAAGTTTTGGTGATATTTTTGTTCGTTTATACGATGGCATTAGGGTTGATTGTATATTGTGTCGCGTGAAGTGTCATGTGCGATGCCATCCAATATGGACGGTTTTCTGCCTCTAACATGCTCCAGTCTTTACCAACAACTTGTTAGCAAATTAAAAAGCAAAGTTCGGAAAAGCGACTGAACTTCGCCGCCATTTCCTTAAATACCCCTTTCTGAATAATCAATACTTTCATTAGATTTCAATCAGGTTCGGAAGGTTGAAGTTCGTGTAATCTCCATTCATGATCGCGCCATTTGAGAAAATAGTTAAACCATCTTTCTTTACGCCATGCTGTTTATGGATATGGCCAAACAGATGCAAACGAGGCTTTATTTCTTCCACCCTCGCCAGAAGTTCTGTCGAACCATACTTTATCCCATCGTCAAAATCAAGAATACCATAGGGTGGGCAATGGGTTATCAATACATCCGTGTCGGCAGGTATGGCAGCATAGTTACGGCTCTGACGTTCAGAGATACAATCTTCCATAAACATGGGAACGCCATAAAAATTAACGTCATCAATTGTTACGCCGGAATTGCATAGGTAATACACATTCTTATCCAGCCCGTCTATCTTGGCTCCATATAGGCAGGCATCGTGATTGCCACAGATAAAAATTTTGTAGGAATAAGGGAGGTCGCAAAACCAGTTCATAAAATCAATGGCTTCTTGCTCACTTCCATTCATGGTGAAATCCCCTGAATGTACAAGGATGTCAGCATCGGGTAGCTGGGTGAGCCGCCGATGCTGACTGTGGGTGTCGGAGAGGTGGAGGATGGTCATCATTATTCAAATTGAATACTTATTGCAACTCCTTAGATGCGAATTTTGCTAATTCTTTTAGTTCATTGATTATTATATCATTATCCGTGTTTATGCTAATCTCTTTACAAATGTGCCACCATGAATTATTATCCTCATACAACTCGTATGTTTCGTATCTTCTCAACTTTTGCAACTGCCCTTCTGCTACTTTCCCGGAACGTTCAGCATTTTGGGGCAACCGTCTCAGCCCTATCTCTATTTGGTCGCCAATGCTTCCATCTTGATATAGTACCATCGTAAAAGCTGCATAATAATTGTTTTCGGTAATGCAACCGCACGACATCCACTCCCTAGTCCAGTCATCAATATCGTTTTGAGGATACTCAATATTATCGTAAAGGTAGTATATACCTGCAGTAAAACCTTCCTTTACCAATATATCGCGAATAGCCGTCATTCTTTCATTACGGTTTTTTATTCCTCCTTTTTCGATGAAAGTAATTTCTCCTACCCTAAAATCTACTGGCTCAAGTAGAGCATATACTTCCTTGTATATCTTGCACATACGAGTGAAAGTCTTTTCTGCAAAGCACTTTGCCTGCTTTGCATCACTATTTAACATTGCATTAAATAGTTCGTCGAAATCGGATATATCATCATCAGCCAACAAGCCTATAGGATTCTCTTTATATTCCTCCCAGTTTGCCTCATTACTTTTTGCCCTGTTCACCCAGAATGGTATTGCAGCCATGTTCCCATTGTTATCCTTCCAAGCCTTGCAATAATCAGTGTATGCCTGTCTCCAACTTCTTCGTCTGTGTATCCAGTCTTGAGGTATGATATGGTCGAAATCCCAAGGTCTGTTTTTGTCTTCCCATAAATCTTGCCGTGCTGGGTCGTAATTAGGAAATCTCTTACACATATATTCCCGTTGCGCGTAGAGTAGCATTTCTTCGTTGTAAGAGACGGTTTCCCACAGCGGCCACCACGGCATACTGCCGCGCCCATTCCCATCAGGTCGCCAGTTCTTATCACCCTCTATTATAAACAAGCTCCTAAATGCTTCTGGCGACAACAAGGGGATAATCGTCCCTTTCACACACGACACCAACAACACTCGCTTTATAATGGTTCTCCATTCGTTTAGTGGATTGTTTGCCACAGCCTTGTATATACTATTTGCCACACCAAACTTATCGCCGACCATCCAGTGAAGATAGTAAGCCGTTGCTCGAAATAGTGCCTCTTCCTTTAATATCGGATCTATCTGTCCCTCTTCTTTCCACTTGGCAAATATCATCAGCAACAGGTACACTTCGGGCGACTTACGGGCAATTGTGGTTCTTAATACTTTAGGTATCTTATCATAATTGGTCAGCCAATGGTCTACTGTAACTAATATGTGGCTCATTATAGAGCCTTTCCCATCAGTACAATACAGTTCGTTTATTGCTTTACGTATACCATCGTCACCAGCCAACTTTCTGATTTTCGCCACAGACGGTGCTCGTTCAAGTCCCTTCCCCGTAGTAGAGAGTACGAGTTGGAAAGCCAATGATATCAGTGTATGCGGAGGCATGTAGAGTGTTGCCAATCTATCGTTCTCTTCCGTCAGTTCCGGCCAATAAGCCTTTACTGCTGAGTACATCAACTCGCTTTGGGTGATCGGTGTACCACCGGTGCCGATACGGTTGAAAAGTATCTCTATGTCCGAGAGTGCTCCGGCCTCACCTTTATCTTCGCTTTCATTTTCGATGGTCTCTTGGAGTATGTTAATGGTCGGAACCTTATAATGCGACAGTCTCTTGAATGCTTCATTGTACTTGACTATCAAGCCATCATTTATTTCGTCCACTTGTTTCAGCTTGAACTTTCTGGATGTTTTGTTTTCTTCTATTTTGTCCATGATACATTTCGCAAAGCCATCTTTGTCCTCACCATGATCCTCACCTGCGACTATCATCCAGCACAGAGGAATGGGTAATCCCGATTCTATAGGATAAGTTTCAGTCAGGCTGATTGTGCCTTCGTATTCGTTGCCTGTGTTTACTCCAAATTCCTGAAGCGCAGCTCTCTTTTGCGCCGTATTAAGCGTAGTGCAGTCATCGTTAGCCTTATAACCCCAAGGGTGTGCCTTTGTGGTGGCACGAATGATGTATTTTCTGGTTGTCTTACTACTACCCCACACTTTATCATCGGGTTTTAGGTCAAACCATAAGATACAATCTTCGTGCGAGAAAGTACCATATCCCAAGGCCACAGCATTCCAACGTTGTTGCCCATCAATTAGGTTATATATATCTGTACCCTCTGTGTGCAAGTGTGAAAGAGTAAAAGCACCAATAGGGAATTGACGTAAGATAGAGTCCCACAACAATTCCACCTGATGCGGCTTCCATACTAGCCCTCGTTGTATAGCCGGGATTCTTACTTCTGAATCGGTTCTTGTCCAATTTGACATTTCTTTCAACGTCCATTCTGTTTTCATAAAAATATGTCCTATTGATTTATTTCTTGTTGTGCAATAAAGCTAACCACCCGATTGATTTCCTTTTCATCAACGTAAGCACACTGAACACGTGTGAGACCTGATATATGAGAGAAAAGCATATCCCCCTTGCCTAAGAGTTTACTTGCGTCTGCATCGTGTATTATTACTCTTGAGTCAGGTTGCGTGGCAACCCTGAAAGCAATGCTTGCTGGGAAATTTGCACTAATGTTACCCGTAATGATATTGTAGGTGGGGCGTTGGGTCGCAATAATAAGATGGATACCTACAGAACGTGCTAATTGTGCTAGCCTTACGAGAGGCATCTCTATATCTTCTTCAGCAATCATTTTTAAATCGGCAAATTCATCTATTATCACCATTATGTATGGCATGTATTCATATCCATCAGCACAGCCAATGGTGCTATTTGTGATTTTCTCATTGTATTCGTTGATGTTTCTTACATTAATACGTCTCAGCAAATCAAATCTTTTGTCCATCAATTCACATAAAGCATTAAGTGCAAGTATCGCGTCATCAACATCTGTAATAATCGGATGTTTGCACCCTTGTATTTTCATTAAAAAAGAATTTACCAATGGAGTATATATCTTAAACTCCACCTCTTTTGGATCGATAAGTACCAACTTTAGTTCTTGGGGTGATTTTTTAAACAGCAAAGACATGATGATATCATGTAAGCACACTGTTTTCCCTTGACCTGAGGCTCCACCAATAAGCAAATGAGGCATTTGGGCCAAATCAAACATGAAAACTTCGTCATTAATCGTTTTACCTATTGTACAAGGTAAATTCATTGCATCATTTTTTAAAGTATCCGACCCGATAACATCTTTCAGCTGTAGTGTACTTGGGCTTGGATTTGCCATTTCTATTGCCATGACGTTCTGTCCCGGGATTGGTGATATTATTCGAACCCCTATTGGAGAAAGACATAATGATATATCATTCTCATTTTTACGTACTTTTGCATAAAGTTGTCCACTTTCCAACTTGATCTCATAACATATAACAGAAGGACTTAATGTATATTTGATTTCATTAATTGGTATGCAAAAAGTGCGTAAAACGTCTATGATGTGCTTTTGCTGTTCTTCCAATTGTGCCAAGTCAACATCTTGGGCAATGACATTAGCTGAATCCAACAAATTAATTGTGGGATAATGATAAATTGAATTATTCATTATTTTAAAGTTTTCCATTACAATTCTTCATTTCTTCCAATCCGCACCCTGCATATTCCAACTCCCTCAGAAACAGCCGTGCGCACATTTCCGCGTCATCGCCTGCCCGGTGGTGTTGCCCGCAAGGTATTTTGAACTGGTCACAAAGGTAATCCAGACTGTTGCAACCGAAATTATAGAGCTTACGGGCCGCGCGCAGGGAACAATAATAAGTGATATCCGGCTTCTCCATACCGTATAGCTCCAACGAATGGCGGATACAACCGATGTCGAAAGCGGCATTGTGAGCTACAAGCACGGGAATGTCTTTAAGGTATTCGGCTATCTCTGCCCATACTTCCGGAAATTCCGGAGAGTTTTCTGTATTATTCGGTCGGATACCGTGAATCTGCATGTTCCAATAACTGTAACTATTTCCTTGCGGACGGACGAGCCACGAGCGGGTTTCCACAATTTCTCCGTTACGCACCACGCAGATGCCCGCCTCACAGATGGAAGCGCGTTTGCCTGTGGCTGTCTCAAAATCGATGGCTATGAAATTTATTTCCCGCATGGTTTATCCTCCTCCCAATTGTAATAGTCCAACATGTTTTTTGCAAAGTTGCGCATTTCGTCGCGCACGGATTCCGGCTCCAGCACTTCTACTTGGTCGCCTTGGGCAAGAACCAACTGATAGAAGTCAAAAGTCGGCTTCAGGTGATATTCAAAGATCGTGGACTCATCATCGCCTTCTATCTCCCGTTGCGATTCGTGCAACGGAAGTGTGCGCAAATAGTCAGCAAAACCACCATAAGCCAAAAGAACAATACGCTGTATCGGTTCGTCGGAAGTGATTACTCCGCAGCAACCCTCAAAATAACGGTTCACGTCAAAACTCTTTTTCATCTTGAACTTTTTTCCGGTATCTTGGATGTCATATATACGGTCAAGAGCATACACCAAATATACGTCAGCAGGCTTAATGCCTTTCTCCTTATTCCGCTCTGAATAATAAGGACTGCGTGCCACAACATACCAACGCCGCTTCACCACTTTCAGGAAGTAAGGCTCAATGTCAAAAGTGCTGGGTTCAGGCTTTCCAAAACCTTGGTGCGTGATGCTTAGCACACGGTTATTGCGCATCGCTTCAGCAATGTGTGTCAGCCAAGTCTGTCCCGAGGGAATATCCTCAAATATGATTCTTTCCTCCAGTTTACTGTCCGCCTGAATCTGGTTCAGCGTGGCGTATGAGCTGATGAGCCAACTGCGCAGATTGTTGCCTTCCAGCCGCTCTGGCTCGTCGATAAAATAACGGTAACCGTCTTTGCGGTCACAATCAATGTAAACGTCAAAGATGTCCTTGATTGCCTTCTGATGATTGTGGAAAGTGCGCAAGGGCAGATCTTCACCATATCCCAAACCGCTTTCCTGCCAAAGTTCGTTGATTTCCTGAAACGTCAGACGTTTGTACCTGCGCAATATGTCTATCAGCCAGACGTACCGCCCGAAAAGATTTGCTGCCATAATACATTGTTGTTTATTATTACATTGTCCAAATGTGCAAATTGATGTCAGTTGGCTTGTTTACAAATTTATGATATATGCAACCGTCAAAATAAAAGCACCTGTTTTTACAATTATACCTGTTGTTACGATATTGAAAGTTCATCGTTTAGCTGCAATCTCTATCTTATTCATCCATTCTTCCACCTTTGAAGGGATGTCGTCGCATTTGTTTGCGTCCAATTCTTCAAGTATATAATTCCCAGCTCCATCAGGTATAAGTCCGCTGCAGCCGTCAATATTTTGTACCAATTGCGTGATAAGTTTTGGTTGTTCAGTCCTGTTGGAAAGTTCAATAATCACCTTATCTGTCTCAGCATTTTGTTTGATTCTTTTGACATCAAAATACGGGCGGCCAAACTTATCATTTTCGTAGTCGCAAGCGAGCGTGTCCCACTCCCACGTAAATGTCGTCCAGCCCTCACGTGTTCCTACGTTGTCCTGTAATTTTATAGTGTGATTTTCACGTTCAACAATGTCCATAAGGCGTTCTATCCAATTATAAATGTATTCACGTAGTTCATTATTATCACAGAAATTGGAGTATAGCTGACCTTCAAGTATGTTGTAAAACTCTTTGTCAAAGTATTTCCACCAATTTCCATAGCTCCTGCGGCCTCCATATTTCCACTTTAAGGCCTTGGCGAAGTTCGGGTCGCGCCAGAATGTAGCCTGAATGTAATAATGTCCGTTAAACCAACCTACATCTACAGATGCAGGGTTGTTGTTGCCCGCGTTAGAACCTGTCAACGTAAGCATAAAACCGTTTTTGTCAGCGAAATAGTCTTTGACGACCCATCCTCTGCCAGTCCATTCTTTTTTCTTGTTTTCCCATTCTTCGTTTACGGTATTCGGATTAATAGCATTTATGCTGTCTTTCGTGTTGATAGGCATTTGTTGAGGCACATCGCCATCGTTTTGTTCAAGTTTAAATGCGTCAAGAAAGTTTAAGAGCGTCTTGTTCCATTTAAGTTTTTCATGACCTTTATAGTTCTCATATAGGTCAGCTTTAAATGCTTCCATTATATCGAACAAATTTTTTAAAACCACTTTCAAATCTTCTTCACTAAGTTTTTCAAGAGCGTTGCCGTCCTCCTTAATTGTCCTTTTAAATATTTCTTTCACGCTTTCACTTATTTTCTCCACCCGTTCGGGTGCACAGTGCATGGCCACTGATGATGTCTTGAAAGCCAACTTTAGTTTTTCCTCGTTGGTATTCTTTCCGTCCTTAATAACGTCATATAACGTTGAAAGGTATTCTTGGTATATGCGTAGTTTCTCCTCGAACACCTTTCCTTTCTTCTCGCGTTTCTCGTCACTGTCTGTCTGTCCGACAAGTAGCATCATTGTGATTATGGCCGTAATGATGACTCCGATGATTGCAGCAAACATTTCGTACCAAAGCTCTTTGCCGGTGTACAATCTAAGGTAGACGGCAAAGGCACACGCTATGATTATAAGAGCCACTGTGGCTGCTAAGATGACTGCGTTCTTGTGGTCTGTCACAGTCTGTTTTATTGTTGTCATTTTAATAATGTAATATTTGTAATTGTGTAAACAGCAGGCAGCCATTGGCACCTACCATGGCTGCCTGCTTGTTCTCGTCATGGCTTAGCCTAATACTCTGAACTCAAAGTCGTTCTTGCTGCAGCAAGCTTTGCTGTAATCAAAGCCGTACAGGCGCATATAAGCCTCTTTAATCTCTTTTGCCCCATTGTAGAATGGGTCGGTTGTGTGATGGTCGGTTGTCACGGTTACTGCCATTTCCGGCGTTAAAACTGTTCCGTTGCAGCGCTTAATGCGTTTTGGTACTACTTGAAACACTCTGCTCATGATTGTAATTTTTAAAGTTAAACGGATAATGTTGATACATACCTAAATTAATTCTGTTTTTTATTGTTATAGACTATTCTGTAGTCATTGTCTTGCAAATATACGGCTAAAGGTATGCAGAATCGCGGCAGAAGACGTTTGCTTTTTTATGTTTTTCATACATAATTGCAAAAAGAAAGGACACAGCCTTGCGTTTTCGCTCATTCTGCAGGTTGGGTTCTGGTAAACCTTGAAGTAAGAATAAGGAAAAGCAGCCTGCGCCCCTGTTGGGGGCAAACCAACATTTCAACTTATTACTTGGAACTTCGATTTAATTTACCAGATTCAACCAGCCCAAATAACTTGTCTATAAGTTTGCTCGCAATATGTCAGTTATAATATACTTGTCCGTTCTTTTGGGTGCTCCTTTTAATTTGTATTGTTGCAAATATAAGGATTTTCATTGAAACCGACAAATTATAAACAGACAAATTCGCAGGCTGCCATAAACAGTTTGATGTTTTCGTCATGCATTAGTGAAGTGAATAGACGCAATGAAGATACATTTTTCATTATACCTAAACGTTGTTTTCCTTTATGCAAAGAAACAAAATGAATGTGCCGTATCGCAGCACTGCCTGATTTTTTTCGGTTAAATATAAGTCAGTGAGGTTATATATATGTCCTCCTGGATTGTAACAGGTCATCTTTTAATGTCTGAAAGGTCATGTTTCGCAATGTAAAAGACGGCATATCGGATTATAAGCAAACCATATTAATTATATATGAAACTGTTGGTTGATAGCCGTGTGAAAATATATTATGCAACAAAACATCAGTAAAAAGTAACATTTTCCCGTCAAATGTAAAAGGCGCAGATGCAATGGAACGTTATAAAATCTATGACACGGAAAAGCCTCTGCCTCGTTTCTGCACATCGTGGCGTTATCTTTGCGTTGTTAAATAATATGGAAAGGTAAAAGAGTATGATGACGATTGACAATCACGACGCAAAGATTTTTACTGACGACATAGAGGTCAGCGCGACAGAACAAATCAAAGAGCTACTGTCCGTGGATGTGTTCAGCGGATGTAAAATCCGCATAATGCCCGACGTTCATGCTGGAGCCGGCTGCGTAATCGGCTTTACGGGCGATTTGGGCGACAAGGTAATTCCAAACATTGTGGGCGTCGACATAGGCTGCGGAATATACGTAAGGCCGTTCGTCTGCGTGAAAGACATCGACTGGCACGGACTGAACGAGTTTATTCTGCATGACATACCGTCAGGCCGTAACCACCGCAACGGTGACTATGCCGCCCTGCCCGACAAATACATGGACGGCTACCGCGAGGCAAAGGAGATAGTAAAGGCACTGCGCTGCAACCGCGAACTGAAAGAGAACAAGCGGCTGTACAAGTCAATCGGTACGCTCGGCGGAGGCAACCACTTTATCGAAGTAGACCGTGACGAAGCAGGTATGTATTACCTTGTCGTACACACCGGCAGCCGCAATCTCGGCAAGCAGGTGGCGCAGATTTACCAGAAGCTGGCGATAAAGTGCCAGTCCGGCTGGGCGGAACTAATGGAAGTGCAAGAACGTATGATAGCCGAATACAAGGCGGCGGGGCGCAGGGCTGAGTTGCAGGAGGCTATACGGCAGTTGCATTGCTCGTTCAAAACGAAGAAACCGGCCGTTCCTCAAGAACTGTCTTACCTCGAAAGCCGATACCGCGACGACTATCTCAACGACATGCGCCTGTGCCAGCGGTGGGCCGAAATCAACCGCCGCATGATAGCGGGGCTTATCACTGACTGGCTCGTCACACAAGGTTTCGCCGACGTTGAGGCGTGCCGTGACGAACCTTTCGAAAGCGTACACAACTACATCGGCCCTGACAACATCATCCGCAAGGGGGCTATCGCAGCCTACGAAGGCCAGAAGTGCATTATTCCACTTAACATGCGCGACGGCTCGCTGATTTGTATCGGCAAGGGCAATGCCGACTGGAACTTCTCAGCCCCTCACGGAGCCGGCCGCATAATGAGCCGCGCCCAGGCCTTCAGGAGCATAAGTCTGGACGATTACGCCGCGTCGATGCAGGGCATTTACACCGAGAGCGTGAACGAAGAGACGAAAGACGAGTCGCCCATGGTATATAAACCGAAAGACGAAATAATTGAAAACATCAAGGACACCGTTGCCATTGTAAACACGATAAAGCCGGTATTTAATTTCAAGGCGGCGGAATGATAAAGTATAAATCGAAATGAATGAAACAAAAAACACGCCGGAATTTCAGCAGTTCATAAACGTTATAAATGACTATGAAACGGCACTTTCCCTGCTCGGTGATTATGACCACCAACGCATGTCACGGCCACAGGGGCATGACGCGACTTACATTCTGACATACGATGAGTGCCGCCGACTGATTGACACGATGCGCTTCAACATCGGGTTCGGCTTGTTCGGCCATGAAAAAGACGACTCGTTCAGGGGCAGCATCGGCGACATTTACCAGACTTTTGCGGGGAAAGACGTCTATCTCTCAGTAGAAGAGAAAGCCGCCAACCTGCTTTATTTCATCACCAAGAACCACAGTTTTAACGATGGCAACAAGCGTATAACGGCAGCTTTGTTTCTATACTTCCTCAACCTCAGCGGCATCCTGTATGACGGAAAAGGTCAGAAACGCATAGCCGACCATACGCTGGTTGCACTTACAATTATGGTTGCTGAGTCACGCATGGAGGAGAAAGAGATTATGGTCAGTATCGTCATGCACTGTATCGGATAATTTTTTCCTTTTTCTATAAATCCCATATAAGAAAATATGAATGTTCGTAATTTACCCAACCCGACCACATTGAAAATGAAGATATACTTCGTTTGCCGATGAAGTATATCTTCGTTGGCTGTTGTAGTATATATTAAACTGGCGATGAAGTATATCTTCGTTCTCAGAGGGTATATATTGGCCGAATCGAAATTCAAGGAAATACAACAAAGAAGAAGGTGCTAAAAATTGATCTGCACTTTCTTCTTTGCTATCTTCAAACAGCTTTATTCAATAGCAACATAACTTTTATTTGTTCACATTCATTATTCTCTACGACAGTACCGAACAGGATATTTTCATATCCCAACCGGTTATGCACCGCTTGACGGAATGTCTCCAGTTCTGTATTATCCGGCGGATAACAGGAAGAATAGCGGATAAATACAATCGCATGGTCATATCGGCTTAAATCAAGCTGTTGGTATTTTGTCATGGACTCAAGGATATAGTCCAACCGTCCGTTTGTTCCAAGAACAACGGAACAATAATCATACCGGATGCCATACGCAATATCGAACAAAAATTCCACATCGCTACGCTTAAAGCTGCTGCCCGGAATGGTAAGCATCTGTATGAGCGTTTCCCGTTTTGCCATGACCTCAAGATATTCTTCGCGCTTGTCTTGACGGTATTTCCGTTTTTTCTTGCTGCGGTTCATCGGCTTGTTACAAAACTTGAATGGGAAATGTGCAATGGTCAGCCGTGCACCGTCTTCATCCCTTGCACGGAACTTGCGAGGGGTCTGATGCTTCCACATGCTTTCTTCCAACTTGTCCAATGCCACTTCGTAACGATTCAGCGGCTTCCGCCTGCCGAACATCTTGGAGAATGTGTCTTCACGATCTACGGGTGAGAAACCATAGAAAGTGATTTCCCACAGGCAGCGCATGGCAAGTTCTTCCATATTGAGCTGCATGCCGTTGGGAAAAACAAATTCTTTAGCCAATTCTTTCTCCCATACATTATCGTCCAAGAAGTTTACCTGTGTGATTTTTGTTCCGTCTTCTCTTGTTGTCGTTATTATGGTAACTTCCCCTCTATAATCCTTGTCCGGTTCCATGTTCCTAAGAATATCGTATGCTTCACGGAAGGCATAGATGTTATCCAAATTCTTCTTTTCCCATTTCTCCAGATACGGGAGAAGGCTGTCGAAGTCAACCTTCATGATAAGTTCTTTCAGTGTCATTTTTGATGTCGTTTATTGTTAGTTGATAAGATTGATTCAGCGTAATGTTTTGTTCCGGTCGGAGAGGAATGGCAAGATTATAGTCTAGTAAGAATTTGTTGCCGGAGTTTAGTTCATCCCATGTGTCATACTCCACCGCATAAATGTCGTTCTCCCAACCAAAGAAATCACCGTCATATTCCTGTGCGAAGCGCACGGCATACATGGTTCCGCTGATAATGGGGCATTGCGCCACAATGACCGATTGGGTCAAAGCCACTTGCATACGGCATCGGGCAACCAGCCTCGTAGGGTTTGCCTTCATGCCGAACGGATGTTCGGACACGATAGTTCCACCTTTTGCCACGATTTCCTCTTGTAAGGTTTTGTTTACTTTTGGATGTGTGATGTCCAATCCGGAAGCGACAATGGCGATAGTCTGCCCCTCCGCATCAAGACAACCCCGATGCGCCGCCGTGTCGCATCCCAATGCAAGACCGCTGATTACCACATGGTCTTGCCCGCCTATCTGCTTGCCAAACCGATAAGCTGCGTCCAAACCTTCAGCATCGGCTGCACGGGCACCGATAATGGTCACTGTATCGTTCCGGTTGAGCAATTCCAAATTGCCTGATACATGAATGAGAGGTGGGGTGTCATTGCATAGATTCCTGAAATGGTAAGGATAATCGACTGCATAATACGGAATAGTGATAACTCCTGCTTTAGCCTGCCTGTCCAATATCCGTTTCGCTTTGTCAAGCTCACGAGTGGCTTTTGCTGCCGTCCTTTTTAGCTGTTCGTTAACTTCGGGATTAACTCTTTCTATTATTTGCCGGGAAGAATATCCCAGCAGTTGCAAGCAAAGCAATTCTTCCACTGAAAGACATGAGGCTTTCCATTCGGTTTCTTCTTCTTTCCTTTTCTCAATTCTTCCTTTCAGAATGTCTGGCAAATCAAAATCTTCCATAATAAGTTTTTGCTTGCAAAAGAAATCATTAAATGTGCTGAATTGAAGCATAGGCAAATTATTTTTCTGTTCTGCCACGATTTGGCATTTAGCGCGAATACCTTTGCAAAAAACAGAAGGTATGAACAAGACACCGGCATGGAAAGAAAAAGCGTGGAAAGCCAAATGCCACGAGGGATATGCGGAAGTATCGTATGAAGACGTATGGTCTTTGGACACACGTTTGGCAAGGATTATCGCCAACCATCTTCGGGCTTTCTTGAAGGCAGAAAAAGGGCCATACGGCGGTACACCGGGCAACATCATTGAAAAGCATGGAGAAGACAAAGGCTATGCGGAATGGCTGAACATCATCCGCAAGATGATTTATGCTTTCGAGGAGTACCAGCGTACAGACCAATGGAGCGAGGAAGATGCGGAGAAGCGGAAACGCATCCGTGAAGGCATGAAACTCTTCATCGACCATTACGGAGATTTGTGGATATAATAATTTTAATTTTTTGCAATATGACATTCAAAGATTTATTGGAACAATTCAGTTTTGACGAGATAGCCCCGGCGTTCAAAACTTTGTGGCAACGGAATGTGCCGGAACAGGCCGCACGACTTGACATGGAGGGCTGGCGAAAAATCTATCATTCGATACAGGAGATAAAACCGGTGCATTCCCCTTACTATATCCGTTTGGGGTATCGTTGGGAGGGTTGCATACCAATGGTGGACATGAACTGTTCTGTCTATGCAAAAGAAGACAATGCACTATGCTATCCCCTCTCGAATCACTCACATTGGGCAGAAAGTGTCGGTATGGAAATCGTAATAGGGGAAGACGTAAAAATCGCTCCGAAAGAGTTGGTTGCCGGATTGCTTTGGGAAATCACATACTATGGCGGTACGGAGGCGATGTCGAATGAAAATCAGGAACGTTTTTTTAATCGGAGTAGGAATGCCAATAAATAAACGAAGGGTATTTACCGCCATACTAATCGGATTGGCTATGGCCGTTGTGCTTTATTACATCGTCCACTCGTGTGGCGGCATGTCAGAAGAACGGTGGATAAGAATCTTTTAATTATCATTAAAATGGAAACAACCAACGAAATCTTTTTCAGCGAGCATGGATTGACCTCTACTTCGGCATCCCATCTGGCGGATATCGCACAAGAAGTCATAGCCGGTTGTGAGGCAAAACTGAAAAATTTGACCTTTGTCACTACAAAAGTCGATATTGTAGGCTCTGCTTCCGAATCGGGCAAGACCGTCAACATCGGCTATGATGAAAAAATGTTGGAGCAAGTGCGCCCGCTTTTGGAGGAAATTTCTTCTATGAACGCTTTCTGCGCTTGGATGAGGGAAGCGGTCAAAGCCAAAGACAAGGAACTGAAACGGGTTGCCAACCAGACTTTTGAGGAATGGTGTACAGACAAAGGGATTGAACTCCCTTCCAAACCGAAGTATCCGGAAGAGACCAAGGAAGCGGATATAATTTCGCTGCTGAACATCAAAGAACGTAACCGTTATTTCCAACTGGAAGCCGTGGCCGCTACCATTGGCAAATATATTCATCCGGGCGGCGCGTTCTCTGCTGCCCGTGAAGAATTGCAAAATAAAATGGTGAAACCTTATAGCACGGACGGCAATGGGAAAGACACGCTGATTTATGCGCATACTCCATCCGTAAACCCGCAAAAGGTGGAAGACGTGTTCTTTGAACTTCAGAAATGGCATCGCCAAAATGAACGTGAGCTGAACAGGATGAAGTTTGCCATCAAGAAACAAGCGGAAAAGAAGACCTTGGAGGACATCCAGCAATTCAAGCAGGCATTGGAACAGGAGAAACAGCGTCACATGCAGCTTTTTACCCAATACAAAGAGTGGCAATTGGAAGAACGGGAACGTATTTCCCGCTTGAAGATTGTGGTGCCGGAAGCCTTGCAAGAAACTTATGACCGCCTGAGTCGGCTTGAAGAATAAAAAACAAGGTGTCGCGAACCAGCATCTCAATGGATGCCAATCACGGCTTTGATGGGGAAGGAGATTATCGCTTTTATTTAGGAATTAGAACATAGAATGTCTAACTAACAAACGGCGGATGTTTATGGGTATAAAAAACATCCGGTCTTGGACTTTGGCTTTACCTGTGTCTTTGTCTTGGTATTCCTGCAAAAGGAATGCCGTATTGACAATCTCTGCCCCTAACTTAAATTTTGAATACAATGGAACATTTGAGAAAAGTATTAGGTCAACCGAAAAGAAAATTCACATCTTGGGAGAAGGTTTATATTGGTTTTATGACAATCGTTCTATCGTGCAAAATAGTATTATATATTTTTTGCAGATTACAGAATGAGCTAAAAGACTAACGAGAGATTACCATATCCAGATGAATTCTTATCTCTAAGATATGCGATAAAAACAGGTTTCCGACTTCAGTCAAAATATGGTCTTCTATGCTGGTCATTACATTGTATTTGTCGCAAAATTATAAATTATTTGCGACAACATTATGCTTTATGCAAAACAAAAGAGGGTACTTAACATTACCCTTCCAACGAGCTTAATAGCCATTTACCTCCCTAATTCTGCGTAAACAATGCGTAAACAAACGGTTTCAGTTAGGGGCATTTAATGAGTTTCATAGGGGATAGCAAAACCTATAACCATCTGATATACAATTAAAATCAGCTAAACAGGCTATCACAAAATATCATTTTATCGTTCTCATAATCTGGAGGTCATAGGTTCAAGCCCTATCTGGCGCACCCAGAAGAATCCTAACTGCTTGATATTGAGCAGTTAGGATTTTTGCTTTTATAAAATTGCCAACATTTTGCCAACATAATTCGTCGCTAATTTGTTGTGGTTGGCAAAGTTTATGTTGTTTTCCTCCTTATTTCTCATAATTTCATTGCATTTCACTTGACATCGCCAATTTTATGAGTCACCAAATGATAAGCTATAGTCAACTTGAAGAATGCTTCCTGCAATTTTATTTGACAATTATCTGCTACGCCGTATCCGATACTTCACTGGTCGCATCATCGCAGCTGACACAGCAATGCACCTGCGCCACCAATGCTCCTCATCCTCATCTTTGTCTCGTCCCCAACCAGAGCCAGGCGAACCGCCACCGCCACACGATTCTGCATAGGTCGTAGCCTCACGGATATAGCCAAGCGAAAGAAGCATGGCGCAGTTGATGATTTGGTTGCAGTTTCGAGTCAAGCCAGTATAGCCAGACTCGTTTACGATATCCTGCTGACGGTCGGTGAGCGTTGGCGCAAGAGGCTCTAAAGAGGAAATGAGCATACTGATGAAGGTGGCAAGCATATTTCTTTGGAGTTGAATTGACTGCAAATCCCGGCCTTCACCAAGGACTTCTTTCATTCTGCTGTGCTCGTATTTCATTTCTGCAAGCCTATGTT